>JAABUK010000051.1_pt1 | contig 273884 bp, 249 predicted proteins | sample 5559141 | NCBI WGS metagenome assembly JAABUK01 (sample SAMN10711869, study PRJNA513367) | rock metagenome | isolation source: Antarctica rocks | place: Antarctica: Victoria Land, Pudding Butte nord | collected 2016-01-03 | reverse complement strand
AAGACGGCTACGAACCCGCCGTCTTACCCACCGGCGTCCTCGCCGGCGCACCCGAAGACGCCTTCGATACCGCCTGCGGCCTCTACCTCGACAACCCCTGACGAACTATCGAGCGAGACCACTTAGCCTGCTGCCCAGCCGGCAGTAGATTCCGGACATGGTTGTGTGGAGCGTCTTGGCGCAGTTGGTCATCGGCGCTGCCACCATCGCCGTGGCCTTTCGAGTCGGCACCAGGAACGCCCGAGTCGCCGAACTCGTCGGCACCCGCAACGCGGAAGAGGCAGCCAACGCCACTTTGCAGCGGGAAACCGCCGCTCGACGCGAGGAGTTCTGGAAGCGGCTCACTTTCGCCCTGACCGCGACCGCCAACGAGAATCCCGCCGACGCTCGCGTTGGCTTCACGTTGCTCGCTGCCCTCATCAAGTCGGATCTGGCCACCGCCGAAGATGTCGCGCTCGCAGAATCGGTGAGCCGAACAATTCTTCAGCAGCTGGACCCCCCGCCGGATCAGGCGGATACTGAAGGGGACCAACGAGGTGGCAGCTGACCATGAGGAGCTCCAGATGACCACAACGGCCGACCCTGCTCGAGTTATCACTGACCGCGAAATCGGGGCTGCCGAACTGCAGGTCGCTGTGAATCAGGTCCGCGGTGTTCCGACTCCTCAGTGGATTCTTGACTTGGCCAACTTCAAGCTCGACAGAACGAAATTGGTCATACCACCCACCGCCGCCTGATCTGATCGGCACCTCCTGGCGTCTGGATCTGTACCCGAAGCCTCTGTCGAGAGGGCTTGCAGCACGGCTCGTCACCCCGTTGGGTATCGTCCGAGCAGTTCCGCCGCGTTCCGCGAGGCGAGATCCCGGCGTCCATCCAGGGGGAGTTCTGTGAGCCACTCGTCGGATCGGCACCCGATGCCTACTGATTCCGACGTCGACCTCACCTTTTCCGAGCAGCGACAAGAGTTTCGAGATTCGCACGGAAAGATTCTCGGGGTCATTGCGCTCGGCGGGATGACCGGCGCCCTGGCTCGGTTCCAGATCGGGAAGTGGTGGCCGACGCCCGTCGACGGCTTTCCGGCCACCACCTTGGGTATCAACCTGGTGGGTTGTTTGCTCATCGGTGTGCTGATGGTGTTCATCACCGAACGATCGACGCCCCATCCACTGGTCCGGCCGTTCCTGGGCACCGGCGTCCTGGGTGGGTTCACCACGTTCTCGTCCTACGCGCTCGACCTGCACACCTTGATCACTCACGCCAGGGTCGACACCGCGCTCGGCTATCTGGCAGCGACCGCCCTGGGTGCGATCGCCGCTGTCACTCTCGGCATGACCCTGACGCGGCGCCTGCTGATCAGGCGCGTGGCCTGATGCTCGGTTACGCGCTCGTCGCGGTGGGAGCGGCAGTGGGAGCACCACTGCGATATCTGACCGATCGGATGGTCCAGATCCGCCATACCAGCACATTTCCGTGGGGAACCTTCACCGTGAACGTGGTCGGCAGCATGATTCTCGGAGTGCTCGCCGGTTTGTATCTGGTCGGCGGCAGCGGATCGGAGGTGAATCTGCTCGTCGGCATCGGTCTGTGCGGTGCGCTGACCACCTATTCGACCTTGTCCTATGAAACCGTGCGGCTGGTGGAGCAGCGGGCTCGCTTTCTCGCCGCGGCCAACCTGCTGGGCACCGTGGTCGCGGGCCTCGGAGCAGTCGTGGTGGGCTTCACGATCGGCCAGGCACTGTGACGGGGCAGTCGGTTGCTGATCGAGATCATCGGGACACGATGGCGGCCGCGCTCCGGGAACGCATCTACGGATCGATCGCCTGCTTGAGCACCCTGCTCATCATCACGGGCTACCCGTTGAGCCAGCCGTGGGTCGAGGTCGTCGACGTGCTGGTGGCCACCGGCGGCCTGTGGGCCGCAAGCGTGTTGTCCGACTACGTGGCTCACCTCGCCGTTCACCAGCACACTCCGACCGGCCGGGAGCTCGGGCACATGGTGCGGGTCTCCGGCCAGATCATGGGCGCATCCGCCGTACCGCTGCTCCTGCTGGTGCTCGCCGGCCTGACCATTCTGCCGATCCACACCGCGGTGTGGATCGGAATCTGGGTGCTGGTTGCGGAGATGGGTCTGTTCGCCCTGGTCTCCGTTCGCCGTACCAGCTTCCCCTGGTGGGGTCGCTTCTTGCTGATCGTCTCGCTGATGACGCTCGGCCTGCTCGTGGTATTCCTGAAAACCTTGGCGCACTGATCGGCGAACCGCTGCGATCGGCCCCGTGCTCGACTCGCATGCAGAGAACTCTCAAGCCGTACCGGCATGCTTGCCGGGGCGCGCGACCCTGGGTCGGCCGCAACCGCCGCGGGGAGAACGAAAGGGTGGCACGACAATGAGCAGCAGCACCGGAAAGCAACCCGGCGGGAAGGGCAGAGCCGCGGCTGCGGCCGCAGGACGCGAGCACGCCAGGGCGCTCAGCGAGGCGCGGCGTGCCCGGGATCGTCGCCGACGGCTGCTCCTGTCGGTCGGCGCCCCGGTGGTCGCGGTTGTCCTGGTCGTGGCGACCTTCCTGATCATCAAGGCCAACCAGTCCCCTTCGCCCACCGGATCGGCGGCCGCTCCGGCCGGAACCGGACTGGAGACCTCACTCGAGGCGATTCCGGCAGCGACGTTCGACGCCGTCGGAGTGGGCTCCGGTGCCGGGCGGCCGACGCCGGTCACCGGTGCTGCGCTGTCGGCCGACGGCAAGCCGCGAGTGTTGTACATCGGCGCGGAGTACTGCCCGTTCTGCGCGGCCCAGCGGTGGGCCGTGGTGACGGCGCTCTCCCGGTTCGGCACCTTCAGCAATCTGGGTGTCACCCGATCTGCGGCAAAGGACTCGTATCCCAACACGGCGACCCTGTCCTTCCACGGCGCGACCTACACGAGCGACCTGCTCGCGTTCACCGGCGTCGAGACGACGACGAACATTCCCGATCCGGCCAGTGGCGGTTACACCAAGCTCGACCCGCTGTCCTCCGCCGACCAGCAGATCGACGACAAGTACAACAAGGACGGCTCCATTCCCTTCGTGGACTTCGGCAACGCCTTCGTGATCGCGGGTGCCAGTTATGACCCGGCCGTTCTGCAGGGTCTGAACCAGTCCCAGATCGCCGCGCAGTTGGCCGATCCGAACTCCGCGGTCGCCAAGCAGACGCTCGGCGCGGCGAACATGATGACGGCCGTGCTGTGCACACTGACCAAGAATCAGCCGTCCGCCGTGTGCGGTTCGACAGCGGTCACCTCGCAGAAGCTGACCGGATGACGGCGGCTCGAACCGCCACCAGATCGGTACCGGCCCGAATCGCCTTTGCGCTCTGCCTCGTGGGTCTGCTGCTCAGCGCCTACCTCACCTACGAACACTTCACCGAGTCCGCGACGCTGGCCTGCTCCGACACGGGCGCGGTGAACTGCCTGAAGGTGACGACCAGCAAATGGTCCGAGATCGCCGAAGTTCCCGTGGCAGTCGCCGGGTTGGGCTATTTCCTGGCGATGACGCTGCTGTGCGCGCCCACCCGGTTCGCCGCGGATCTCGGACTGCTCAGGCTGATCGGCGTCGTGACCGGCACCCTGATGGTGCTCTGGCTCATCTACGTCGAAATCTTCGAGGTGCAAGCAATCTGCCTGTGGTGCACCGGAGTTCACCTCGTCACGGTGCTCCTGCTCGGGACAGTGCTGTGGTGGCGGGAGAGCGCCCGGGTCGGCTGAACGGCTGGGGATCCCGGTGCCGGCCGCGACGCCCGGAGGGTGGCCCGCTATCGTCGACCGGCGGGCTCCGAGCATCGGTCGGGGCACGCCCGAATGCCGCTGCAGTCCGGAAGAAGTTTCCGGCGAGGCCAGTCCAGCGCGGTGGTTCGACGATGGGGCCGTCAGGTCCCGCGATATCAGTGGGTGGCGGTCGGAAACGACCAGCCGTCGGCCGAGGAGTTCGGCGAGACCTGCATCGGTGAACTCCCGACGAAGGAACTTCGATGACCGACCTACCCCAGCCGGCTGCCCGAACCACCGCTACGGACCTACCGTCGCCGAGCGCGATGCGCCGAGCGCTCCGCCGGGCCCGCGACGGCGCGACCCTGGACGAGACCGAGGCCGGCATTCTGCTGCAGGCGCGCAGCGCGGATCTGGAGGACCTCTGCCGGGCGGCGGCTCGGATCCGCGACCAGGGTCTGCTGTCCGCGGGTCGCCCTGGCGTCATCACGTTTTCGAAGAAAGTGTTCATCCCGCTGACGCGACTGTGCCGTGATCGCTGTCACTACTGCACCTTCGCCACCACTCCCAATCGCGTTGCTGCTCCGTTCCTGTCGATCGACGAGATTCTCGAGATCGCCGAAGCGGGAAGGCTTCTCGGCTGCAAGGAGGCGCTGTTCACGCTCGGCGACCGACCGGAGGACCGGTGGGAGGCCGCCGGGCGGTGGCTGGCGGAGGCCGGGTACGAATCGACTCTCGACTACGTCCGGGCCGCTTCCATCCGGGTACTGGAGGCGACCGGGTTGCTTCCGCATCTCAACCCGGGAGTGCTGAGCTGGCAGGAGATGGCCCGGCTGAAGCCCGTCGCACCGTCGATGGGAATGATGTTGGAGACGACCTCCAGAGAATTGTTCGAGAGCAGATCCGGCGCACATTTCGGCTCTCCCGATAAGGATCCGGCAATTCGGCTCCGTGTCCTGGACGATGCCGGCCGATCGTCGATCCCTTTCACCACCGGCATTCTCATCGGTATCGGCGAGACCCCGGCCGACCGGGTGGAGTCCCTGTTCGCGATTCGGCGGGTTTCGCGTGGCTTCCGCGGAATTCAGGAAGTGATCGTGCAGAACTTCCGCGCGAAGGCCGACACCGCAATGGCGCGCCGTCCCGACGCGGAGTTGGACGAGCTGATTGCCACCGTTGCTGTGGCCAGAGTGTTGCTGGGTCCCTCGGTGCGGCTACAGGCGCCGCCGAATCTGATCGACGATCAGTTCTCCCGGGTACTGGCCGCTGGAATCGACGACTGGGGCGGGGTTTCGCCATTGACGCCCGATCATGTCAACCCCGAACGTCCGTGGCCGCAGATCGAGCAACTGACCGCGCAGACCGCGCAGGCCGGCTTCACGCTGGCTGAACGGCTCACCATCTATCCGGAGTACGTCAGGGCCGGCGAGCCGTGGCTGGATCCGCGGCTGCGACCGCACGTTGATTTTCTGGCCGATCCGGTCACCGGTCTGGCGCGCAGCGGCGTGATCGCGGTCGGGCGGCCATGGCAGGAACCGGACGAGCCGGCGAACGGTCCCGGTGGACTCTCCTCGTCCGGTCGCACCGACCTCGCACTCTCGATCGACACCGAAGGTCGGGGCGCCGACCGGCGATCGGACTTCCTGGACGTCTACGGAGACTGGGATTCCCTGAAGTCGCAGATCAGGGCGCCCCGCCGGTTCTCCTCCGATGTGTTGGCCGGCCTGCGAATCGCCGAGCGGGATCCGGGATCGCTGGCCGGTTCGGCGGCGCTCTCGCTGATGAGCGCGACCGGCACCGAGCTCGACGCAGTGTGCGCCCTGGCCGACTCGGTGCGAAAGGACGTCAACGGCGACACCGTGACCTACGTCGTCAATCGGAACATCAACTTCACCAACGTCTGCTACACCGGCTGTCGATTCTGTGCGTTCGCGCAGCGCCGCACCGATGCCGACGCCTACTCGCTGTCCGCGGCCGAGGTCGCGCAGCGCGCGACGCAGGCCTGGCAGCTGGGCGCGACCGAGATCTGCATGCAGGGCGGCATCGATCCGGAACTGCCCGGCACGGCCTACTTCGATCTGGTTCGGGCGATCAAATCGTCGGTGCCGGACCTCCACGTGCATGCCTTCTCGCCGATGGAGGTGGTCAACGGCGCCACCAGGTCCAACCTGTCCATCGCCGACTGGCTCGGTGCGGCGAAAGAGGCTGGACTGGACAGCATTCCGGGAACTGCGGCCGAGATCCTCGACGACGAGGTCCGGTGGGTGCTGACCAAGGGCAAGCTGCCGACGGCTGCCTGGATCGAGGTCATCACCACCGCGCACCGGCTCGGCATTCCGTCCTCGTCGACCATGATGTACGGGCACGTCGACAATGCCGAGCACTGGGTAGCCCACCTGGCCCTGCTGCGACGGCTGCAGGGCGAGACCGGAGGTTTCACCGAATTCGTTCCGCTGCCGTTCATCCACACCAATTCCCCGATCTATCTGGCCGGCCTGGCCAGGGCCGGCGCGACGCACGATGAGAACCGGGCCGTGCACGCGTTGGCCAGGCTGATGCTGCACGGCTCCATCGACAACATCCAGACCTCGTGGGTGAAGCTCGGCGTCGAGGGCACCAGGGCCATGCTCGCCGGTGGCGCCAATGATCTCGGTGGAACGCTGATGGAGGAGACCATCTCCCGAATGGCCGGCTCCGAGTTCGGGTCGTACAAGACCGTCGCCGACATCGAGTCGATCACCGGTGGAGTCGGCCGCCCGGTCAGTCAGCGGACCACCGTCTACGGCCGGGTCGATGCGCAGCGGCAGCAGGCCGCCCGCGCGTTCCAGGGCCTGGCCGCCGCTTCCGGTGCATCCAGGCCGACCGGTGCACGCTCGCTTCCGATGGCGGAAGGTCGCATTTCGAGCCAGTGAGAGCGGATCGGTGTGTAACCTCCTGGCTGACGTGCCGCACCCCGACACGTGAGGACCGGTGACCGCAGCGACCTGCAGGGCCGGTCGGAGGAGGGAATTTAGTGGCGAGTTCACCGCGCACCCCGCGGACCCTGCGATTGGTGAGGCCGCCCTGGCCGGCACGCTCGCGCTGCCGTCACTGGCCGGCTGCAGCAGCAACCACGTCGACCAATACGCCAATTGCGTCGATCGCAACAACGTCATAGTCGACGATCGTTACTGCGACGATTCGCACTACTACGGTGGCGGCGGCTATTTCATTTGGATGTCCTCCAGCCACTACGGCCGTGGATACTCGGTGCCCTCCGGTAACCGCAGCTACATCAACCCGGGTGACTCGAGCAGCCGGGCCAGAGCCGGGTTGCCCAGGAGCGGCCGAGTCGGCGGCGTCAGCGTGCACAGTGGCGGCGTCGGGAAGGGTTCCGGCGGCAGCGGTAGCAGCGGGTCGAGCAGCTGATGCGCCGTCATCAGAACGGATCCCTCCGGCCGGGCTGGGAAGCCCAGATCCAGGCCGAAGGCCTGGTCTACTCGGTGACCACGGTGGGCGATACCGACGTGTCCTACTGGCGGGAGGCGCAGTACTACTCGCTGACGAGTGCCGAGACGGAGTTGCTGGCGGGGGCGGGGAACACCCTCTTCCAGATGTTCACCGAAGCCGGTGACCACGTCATCGAGAACGACCTGTTCGCGAAGCTGGGCATACCGGCATGGGCGGTTCCGGCGATCATCCAGACCTGGAACGACGAGAACACCGCCGGTCGATTCTCCCCCAGCGTGATCGGTCGCTTCGATTTCCGGTACGGCAACGATCCGGAACTCGTCGCGGCGGATCCGTCGCTGGCGATTCCGAAGTTGTTGGAGTTCAATGCCGACACGCCCACCTCTTTGTTGGAGACGTCCGTCATCCAGTGGAACTGGTTGCTGGGCAACGCCGCAGCCGCCCATCGGGACCAGTGGAACAACGTGTACGACGCCCTGGTGCAGGCGTGGAAACGCAATATCGAGCTGCTGCGCAAACGCACCGGACGTCGGGTGCCGGTCGTTCATTTCGCGTGGAGTTCGGCCGACGATTCCGGAGAGGACAAATACAACGTTCTCTGCCTGGCGGATTCGGCTCACGAGGCGGGCATCGAGGTCAAGTTCCTCTACGTCGAAGACATCCAGATGGCCGAACTCGACACCACACCGGAACCACTCAACGGCTCGGTGGTCAAGCCCTGCCGGTTCTACGACCAGGAGGGCGTGGACATCGAGGTCATCTTCAAGCTCTACCCGTGGGAGTCGCTGGCACAGGAGGCTTTTGGTAAGTCCGTGCTGTGGAACACCTTGCAGACCGGGCAGAATTCGGTGCTCTGGGACACGTTCGGTGTCCAGGGCACGGTCTGGGTTGAGCCGCCGTACAAGATGCTGTGGAGCAACAAGGGCATGCTGGCGGTGTTGTGGGAGATGTTCGGCAGCGACCCGCTGCGGTCGCGCTACCTGCTGCCCGCGTATTTCGCCGGCGAGGAGCCCGCCGGTTTCACCAGTTATGCGGAAAAGCCCCTGCTGAGCCGCGAGGGCGCGAACGTACGCCTGATCGACAAGGGGCAGGTACTGGCGTCGCTGGATGGCCCCTATGGTGCCGAGGGTTCTGTTCGGCAGGGTTTGGCGCGGCTGCCCAATTTCGCTGGAGTTGACGGTCCCCATCATCCCGTTCTGGGCGTGTGGATGGTCGACGGTGAAGCCTGCGGTCTCGGAATTCGGGAATCCGACGGGCTGATCACCGACAACCAGTCGTATTTCGCCCCACATTGCATTCTCGACGACGAAAGCGGAAGTGCGGAATGAACACCCTCACGACGAAGTACGACCTGCCCACCTTCGGGGACTATGCCGTCGCAGCGCTCAAGGTTCTCATCGTGGTGCTCCTGCTGGTGATCCTGTGGCTGATCATCGACAAGATCACCAGCTTCGACGACGAGAAGGAGCTGTTCGGCAATCGGAACATGGCCTACGCCGTGCTGCGCATCAGCATCGTGGCGTGTCAGGTCGTGGCGCTGCTACCCCTCGTAGCGGTGAACACCGGCGGCTCCGTCTGGGACGACGTCGGGCCACTGCTGGGTTGGGAGGTGGCCGTGACGGTCGTGATGCTGCTGTTGAACCTGTTGCTCGACAGAGTCTTTCATCGCGGCGGTGGCTCGGGCAAGTTGGCCGGCATCTCGATGGCAGACGCCGTGTCAAGGGGCGGTTTGTACATCGCGACCGGATTGATCTTCAATGCAGCGCTGAGCGGGTCGGCTCCCAGCCTGGGCCAAGCCATCGCGGCGAGCATCGTGTTCGCCGCGCTCGGCCTGGTCGCGCTGCTGATCGGTTACCTCGTGCTCGGCCTGATCGGCCCGTTCCGAGGCCGCCGGAAGCAGGGCACGAACGACCTGGCGGCGTCGATCCTCTCCGCGGGGGTGGTGGTCGGACTCGGTTTCATCCTGCGGCTTGCCATTGCCGGCGATTTCAACGGCTGGGGATCGGGAGTCGTCGGCTTCGCGGTGACGTTCGTGCTGGGTTACGTGCTGCTCGTCGTCCTGATCTTCGTGCTCGATCTGGTGCTCGTCCGAAGCCACAATCTGCGCCAGATCGTCGACGGCAACGAAACGGTGGCCGCGTCGGTGATGGCGGCAATCCTGGTTGCCGTCGCGCTGGCGATCGGATCCGTAGCCATCTGACCCCCTGTCGCCAACCCGATTGGCTGATGTGGTCGGTTGTCCTCGTCGGCTGATCGGGCCCGGGTCAGCTCGAGCGGGCCGGTGCGGTCGCCAGTGCGGTGGGCAGCTTGCGGATCTGGAACGACACCAGCGCGGCCACCAGGCACATGCCGGCGGCGCCGAACCAGGCGATCGTGTAGGCGCCGCTCTGGTCCCGGATCACTCCGGCCGCGACGGAGGCGAGCGCAGCACCCACCTGGTGAGACGCGAAGACCCACCCGAACACGATGTTCCCCTGGTCGCCGAAGGCCTGCCGGCACAGCGCGACCGTGGGGGGCACCGTGGCCACCCAGTCCAGCCCGTAGACCACCACGAAAGCTACCATGCTGGGATGTATCGAGTCCGACAGAAGGCCCGGCAGCATCATCAGACCGACGCCGCGGAGCGCGTAGTACACCGCCAGCAGCGCGCGCGGGTTGACCCGATCGGACAGGTAGCCGGAGCCGATGGTGCCGATGATGTCGAAGATCCCCACCACGGCGAGCAGCCCCGCCGCGGTGGTCTCGCCCAATCCGTGGTCGTGCGCGGCGGGGATGAAGTGCGTGCCGATCAAACCGTTGGTCGTCGCCCCACAGATGGCGAACCCGGCCATCAGCGCCCAGAAGGTGCGGTGGTGCGCGGCCATGCGCAGCACCTGGATCGCACGTTTCGCCGAGCCGCCGACCGGCGTCGACTGCTCGATCACCGCTGGTTCCCGCCCGGTGCACGTCCCGGAATCGACCGAGTCCCCTGCTGCAGTTTCGCCGTAGGGTGTCACCCCGAGGTCGGACGGGCGATCGTGCAGGAACAGCAGCACCAGCGGAACCACCGCCAGGGCAGCTCCGGCGATCACCAGGGACGCAATCCGCCAGCTGCCGTGCACGGTGACGGCGGCCAGAACGGGCAGGAAGATCAGCTGGCCGGTGGCGCTGCCGGCGGTCAGGATGCCCATGACCAGTCCTCGTCGCTGCACGAACCACCGCGAGGCGATGGTCGCGGCGAAGACCAAGGCCATCGAGCCGGTTCCCAGGCCGATCAGGACGCCCCAGCACAGAATGAGTTGCCACTGCTGCTCCACCAGCACGGTCAACCCACTGCCGGCAGCTACCAGGATCAGCGCACAGGCGACGACTCGACGAATGCCGAACCGGTCCATCAAAGCGGCGGCAAACGGCGCGGTCAGCCCGAAGAGCACCAGGTTGACCCCCACCGCGAGCGACACCGTTCCCCGCGACCAACCGAACTCCGCCTGCAACGGGATCATCAGAACGCTCGGAGCGGCGCGGAACCCGGCGGCTCCCAGTAGGGCGATGAAGGCGACCGCAGCAACCACCACGGCCGGGTGCAGCCCGAGGATCCGCTGGGGGCGGCGCTTCCGGTGGAGCAAGCTGGGCTGGGCGATGCTCGGGGGCGGCATGGGTGGCGGTGTGCTCATCGACGCTCCAGGAGTAGCTGGCTTGTCCTACGGTAGCCGGTTCGCTGGACATCGTCGGCGATCCCTGGGTGCTGTTGATCATGCAGTACGGGATCAGGATGCTGATCGTCCACGAGACCTGCGGCCAGGTGAGCGAAACGGCCCAGACGTGCAGCGCGTGCGGCAAAGCTCTGGAGCCCGACGTCGTGGTCTGGCGCGAATCATGGCGGGATCCCCAGGACCTGCACCTGGTGGGCGTCAGGCCGACTGATCCGGACATCGATCCGGCTGCGAAGAGGATCGACCCAACTGTTCGAGCAACCGATCGAGGAACGGAACCTGCCCCTTCACCAGCTTGATCCTGGCCTCGGCGACGGAGCACCACTGGGACCGGTCAACCTCGGGAATCGTCAATGTCCGGTCGGAGCGCGGCGGCCATTGGATCTCGATGGTGTTGCTGGAACTGGTCGCTGCCTCGAAGTCGCCGCGGCGGGCGAAGACGGTGACCGTCTTGGCCGACGACGCTCTGAGCGAACCGAGTCGCAGATCGGAGCCGGCCGGTGGAGCCGATCCGAGCTCTTCGGTAAATTCGCGGACCGCCGCGGCCTGGGGGTCTTCGCCGATCTCGAACTCGCCCTTGGGAATGGACCAGGCGGCGGCATCCTTCTTCGCCCAGAACGGGCCACCCGGGTGCGCCAGCAGGACCTCGATCTCGCCGGACGCAGCCGTTCGGTACAGCAGCAGTCCCGCACTCGTCTTCATGATCGAACAGTCTGGCGGATTGCTCCCCTCCGCACGACACCGACTGCTCGACCCGCCGAGGGCACGGGGTAACGTTCCGCCGCATGAGCAGCCATCCGATTACTCTGTTCACCGGTCAATGGGCCGACCTGCCGTTCGAGGAAGTAGCGGCGCTGGCCTCGAAGTGGGGCTACGACGGCCTCGAGATAGCTTGCTCCGGCGACCATCTCAATGTGGACCGGGCCGCGGTGGACGACGACTACCTCCAGTCCAGGCGGGACATCCTCGATCGCCACGGCCTCCAGGTCTTCGCCATCTCAGCGCACCTGCAGGGCCAGGCTATCTGCGACGACCCGATCGACGCGCGACACCAGGGCATCCTGTCGACTCGGATCTGGGGTGACGGTGAAGCTGAGGGAGTGCGGCGACGGGCCGCGGAAGCGCTGAAGAACACGGCCAGAACGGCGGCCCGCCTAGGCGTTTCGACGGTTGTCGGTTTCACCGGATCGTCCATCTGGAAGTACATTGCGATGTTCCCGCCGGCGTCGGAGGCGATGGTGGACGCCGGTTACCAGGATTTCGCCGATCGCTGGAATCCGATCCTCGACGTCTTCGACGAGGTCGGGGTTCGGTTCGCGCACGAGGTGCATCCGTCCGAGATCGCCTACGACTACTACTCGACGGTGCGCACGCTGGAAGCAATCGATCATCGCCCCGCCTTCGGGATCAACTGGGATCCGTCCCACATGGTCTGGCAGGGCATCGATCCGGTGCAGTTCATCTGGGACTTCAAGGACCGGATCTACCACGTCGACTGCAAGGACACCAAGGTTCGCGTTCCCGATGGGAGACGCGGCATCCTGGGGTCGCATCTGGGTTGGGCAGACCCCCGCCGGCGCTGGGATTTCGTGTCGACCGGCCGCGGCGACGTGGACTGGGAGGACTGCTTCCGGATGCTCACCACCATCGGCTACGAGGGCCCCATCTCCATCGAGTGGGAGGACGCCGGCATGGACCGACTGCACGGTGCGCCCGAAGCCCTTGCCTACGTCCGATCCCAGCTGTTCGCTCCCCCCGCCACGTCGTTCGACGCGGCATTTTCCAATCAGGGCTGAGAACCCGCTGGAGCAACCGGCCGTACGGCGGCAATCCCGGGCGGGCCGCTACTCGTCCTGGCTCGAACGTGAGTCGGCAGGGTCCGCCGGCGCGGAGCGGCACCTGCGCGATGACTCAGATACAGCTCGCCGGCGATCCGACCCTTGTCGACCAGCGGCTGGCTGACGGTGGTCAGCCCGGCGACGGCGGCTTCGGGAATGTCGTCGTAGCCGGTGATCGTCAGGTCGCGCGGTACCGAAAGGCCGCGCTCGGCAGCCGCTTTCATGGCGCCCAGCGCCATCACATCCATCAGCGAGCACACGGCGGTCAGATCGGGCCGCCGGTCGAGTATCGCGTGCAACGCTTGCGCCCCAGCGGCTTCGGTGTTCTCGGCACCTTCTTCGATGGCCGGTCCGTCCGCACCGACCGAGAGCAGTGCATCCCGGATTCCATTGATCCGATTGCGATTCACGGCGTCGGCGCCCTCGATCCGCCGCTCCGCCGCTCCGGAATAGGGAGTACGCCGCATCCCCGCGGTGAGAACGCCGACCCGACGGTGACCCAGTTCGATCAACACCTGCGCCATCGCCCTGGCACCGGCCCGATCGTCGGGGCCCACCCAGTCGGCCGTTCCGACCTCGTGCGGAGCATCGACCACGACCGTCGGCAGTCGACGGTCGAGGATCTGCCGGAAATAGGGGTCGTCGTCGCCCACCGAGTAGACGATGAATCCGTCGACCACGGCATTGCCGATGACATCTGATCGGGTTCCGCTGGCGGCTGCCGAGATCAGCAGGAGGTTCAGACCGGCCTCGGCGCAACACGTCGATAGTCCCTGCAGAAAGGCCACTGCCGCCGGATCCCGGAAGGCGTGCGGCAGTTCCCCGGTCAGCAGCAGCCCGAGAGTGTCCGTGCGGCCCCCACGACTGAGTTGGCGCGCGGCCGGGTCGGGGCCGGCATAACCCTGGCGCGCGGCTTCGGCCAGCACCTTCGCCCGCAGTCGGTCCGAGACCAGGTCCGGGCGTCCGAAGGTGTTCGACACGGTGGCAGTGGAGACGCCGACCCGAAGGGCGACCGTGGCCAACGAGGGCTTCTTGGTGGGCGGCCTCGGCATGTCGCCACGCTAACGCGAGTTCAAGGGTTAATCAACGCTGCGGGTGGCTTCTGCGTGTGCTTATCGGCGCTGCGGGCGAAGTTGACGTCTCACCTGTTTAACCGCTTGAATGAGGGATCGAACCGCCACCCGACTCCAGGAGCTCGTCAGTGACAACGTCTGCGCCCAGTGTCCCAGCCCTGGTGACCGACACCAGATCGTGGTGGCGTTCCGCCGTGATCTACCAGATCTATCCGCGCAGCTTCGCCGACGCCGACGGCGATGGCATGGGGGATCTGAACGGCGTGCGGTCGAAGCTGGCGTACCTTGCGGAGTTGGGCGTCGACGCGATCTGGCTCAGCCCCTTCTATTCCTCCCCGCAGGCCGACGCCGGCTACGACGTCTCCGACTACCGCAACGTCGACCCGGTCTTCGGCACGTTGGAAGACGCCCGCGCGCTGATTCTCGAGGCGCACGACCATGGCCTGCGGATCATCGTCGACCTCGTTCCCAACCACACCTCCGATCAGCACCGCTGGTTCCAGGACGCCCTGGCGGCTGCACCGGGCAGCCCCGAGCGCGCCAGATACATCTTCCGGGAAGGCCGCGGTGTCAACGGCGACCTGCCACCCAGCAACTGGGTGTCGAACTTCGGCGGCCCGGCGTGGACCAGGTTGCCCGACGGCTGGTGGTACCTCCACCTGTTCACGCCGGAGCAGCCGGACCTGGACTGGACGAACCCCGAGGTGATCGAGGAGTTCAAGAGCATTCTGCGGTTCTGGCTCGATCTGGGCGTCGACGGTTTCCGCATCGATGTGGCGCACGGCCTGGCCAAGGACCCGGCCTTCACCGATCTGGAGCCCGGTGGTCATGCGTTGTCCGTCGACAATTCCGGCGACCACCCGCATTGGGATCGTGACGAGGTCCACGAGGTGTACCGCGGCTGGCGCAAGGTCATCGACGAGTACCCCGGCGACCGGGTTTTCGTCGCCGAGGCCTGGGTGCCCAATCCCGATCGGCTGGCCCAGTATCTGCGACCCGACGAACTGCACACGGCATTCAATTTCAACTTCCTCGAGGCCGTCTGGGACGCCGCGGACTACCGGACCGTCATCGACCGAACGCTGGCAGAACTGCGTGATGTCGGGGCGCCGGCGACCTGGGTGCTGTCCAATCACGATGTCGTTCGCGTCGTCACCAGATTCGGCGACGGGGAGCTGGGACTGCGCCGAGCCAAGGCTGCCACGGCGCTCATGCTGGCGCTTCCCGGCGGCGCCTACGTGTACCAGGGGGAAGAACTGGGCCTGCCGGAGGTGCTCGACATCCCCGCCGAGTTCCGCCAGGATCCGATCTTCGAGAACAGCGCAGGTGAGCGCCTCGGCCGGGACGGCTGCCGTGTTCCGTTGCCGTGGTCCGGCACCAGCGCACCGTTCGGCTTCGGTCCCGCCGGCACGCCGTGGCTCCCGCAGCCCGCGAACTGGGGCGCACTGACCGCCCAGGCCCAGGACGCCGACCCACTCTCCACCTTGGCCTTCTACCGCTCGGCGCTGGCCGCACGACGGTCGGAACCGGCGCTGGGTGACGGTTCCCTCCGCTGGCTGACCACGCCGCCGGGGATGCTGGCGTTCGCGCGCGGCGACGGCTTCGCCTGCGTCACCAACTTCACCGATTCGACGGCCGATCTGCCGCCGGCCCTGCGCGGTGCTCCGGTCCTGCTGACGAGTTCTCCCAGCTCCGCCGGCACGGTTCCACCGGCGACGACGACCTGGTTCTCGACTGTCAACGGCTGACCCCCGTCGACAGTCGTCAACCGCTCGTCAACGACCGGTTCGGCGAGCCGGGTCGGCGCAGATGGCCGACAATGAGTCATGCCACTGATCACCATCGACGCCCTGTCCTCGGTACCGCCGTTCGAGCAGGTCCGCGTCCAACTTGCCGAACAGATCCAGACCGGGCGGCTGCCGACGGGCTCCCGACTCCCGACGGTTCGTGGCCTTGCCGCCCAGCTCGGATTGGCCGCCAACACGGTGGCCAGGGCTTTCGGTGAGCTCGAACATGCCGGGCTGGTGCGCACCCAGGGCCGCGCCGGAACCACCGTCAGCGCCGCCGGCGACACCGGCAGGGAACGAGCCGCCACGGCAGCCGCGGAGTACGCCGCGACGACCAGGAGCCTGGGCATGCGCGATGACGAGGCGTTGCGCATCGTGACGGCGGCGCTGGACGCCGGCTGACGAACGGCCGCCGGTGCGCCCAGCGGATGATGTGGCAGCGTCCGGTCGGGCCATTGCTCTGCGACTAACCTGTTCGGAATGCGACTGGTCATCCTCGGCGGCGGCGGGTTCCGGGTGCCGCTGGTGTATCGAGCGCTTGCGGCGCGCTCGTCCCTGGGCATCGACGAGGTGGTCCTGTTCGACGTGGATGGCGCTCGCTCGAAGGTGATAGCCGCGGTGCTGCAACCGATACCGGGTATCCGCATCCGCCTCACCGACTCTTTGCCCGAGGCGCTGACGGGTGCCGACGTGGTGTTCTCGGCGATCCGGGTGGGCGGTGCGGCCGGTCGGGTTCGAGACGAGCGCCGGGCACTCGAGGCGGGCGTGCTGGGCCAGGAGACCGTCGGTGCCGGCGGACTGAGCTTCGGGCTACGCACGCTTCCGGTAGTACTTCGGGCAGCAGAATTACAGGCCGAATTGGCTCCGAATTCCTGGCTCATCAACTTCACCAACCCCGCGGGCATGATCACCCAGGCGCTGTCGACGGTGCTGGGACCCAGGGTGGTCGGGATCTGCGACTCCCCCGTCGGTTTGATCCGCCGGGCCGTTCGCGCGCTGGGCGTGGCGCCCTCCGGGATCGAATACGACTACGCGGGCCTCAATCACCTGGGCTGGTTGACGGGCCTCCGGCAGAATGGAGCAGACCTGCTCGGCCGCCTCCTGGCGGACGATTCCCTTCTCCAGCGCATGGAGGAGGGACGCTTGTTCGATCCGCAGCTGTTGCGTTCGCTGCGGGCCATTCCGAACGAATATCTCCATTTCTACTACTCCGCACGGGAACTCACCGCCTCGCTGAGCCGAGCCAAGACCCGAGGGGAGGTGGTGCTCGCCGAGCAGGAGGATTTCTACCGAGCCGCCGGGCAGGCAATGACAGCCGCCGGGCAGGCAATGACAGTCGCCGGGCAGGCGCCTGCCGTGGCCGAGATGTTGTGGGAGCAGACCAGGGCGCACCGCGAACAGACCTATCTCGCCGAGGCGCGCCTGGACGAGCGTGACACGCAGGATCTGTCCGGCGGCGGATACGAGCAGGTGGCGCTGGATGTGGCAGAGGCGCTCACCACGGGTGTCGCAAAGGAATTGATCGTCAATGCCCGCAATGGCAGCGCCTATCCACAGCTCCCCGCTGAACTCGTTCTCGAAACTCGTTGTGTGGTAGACGCAACGGGCGCCCGACCGCTGCCCGGTCCAGCTCTGCACCTCCATCAGCTCGGGCTGATGGCGTCCGTGCGTGCGGCCGAACAATCCGTCATCGACGCAGTGCGAACCAGGGACCGCGCCGCCGCCGTACACGGCTTCGCCATTCATCCGTTGATCGGGTCGAGGCGGATCGCCGCCCGATTGGTCGAGTCGACGCAGGCGCAGGAGCCGTCCGTGGCTGCCCTGTTCTCGCCGCGCTGACCGATCAGGCGTCCGAGAGCCTGGCGATGGTTGCCACCGCTCGACGCAGAGATACCGCCTCGTGGCTCGGAAGTTCGTCGCCCAGAAAGCCATAGCTGTTGGCCAGCACCGCTGCGGACCTGGAACCCGCCGCTGCGGCCTGTCGCACGCCGGCCAGCCAGTCCGCGAGGTCGCCCCAGCCGGGGGCCGCGAGTGAGCCACCGACCTGTTGCACCGAGAGTGCCGCACACAGATTCGCGAACGCCATCCGGTTACGCAGCGGCCACTCCCGCAGAGTTCCGAGAACGAAGGCCGCGTCGAAGACGTCGCCCGCTCCGGTCGCGTCAACGGCATTGACGGGGAGCGAGGGCACCCACTCCTCTTCGTTGGTCACCGAGTCGATCCCGATGGAACCCTGCCCGCCACAGGTCACCACGACTATCGGTACGCGTTCGGCCAATTCCAGCAGAGCCGCTCGGGGATCCTCGGTGCGGGTGTAGGCCATGGCCTCGGTGCTGTTGGGCATGAAGGCGTAGAGCGCGGCGAGCCCAGTGAGCTCATCGGGCCGCCACTCGCCGCTGGGATCCCAGCCGACGTCGCCGAACAACTTGGCGCCCTTGCTCTTCACCGTCGCCAGCCAGGGTTCGGCGGACTGCTCGAGGCTGACGAAGCCGACCTTGGTCCTCGGCGGTTCACCCACCAGATCCGATATCGAGATCGGCGAGTCGTGCGCGTGCGTCACCATGGCGCGATCACGCTGTACCGCAAGGGAAACCGTGACCGGCGAGTGCCAATCGGCAACGCGACGCGAATGGGTCAGGTCCACCCCTTCCTGTTCCAGCGTTCGCCACAGGAAATCACCGTAGACATCATCGCCGAATGTCGAGGCCAACCCGGTGACCAGACCGAGGCGGCTCGCCGCGATAGCGAGGTTCGCGATACCACCCGGGCACGACCCCATGCCCTCTGCGTGGATTTCCGTTCCGGGCGACGGCTGGGACGGCAGGCCGGTGAGCACCATGTCGAAGAACGTCGTGCCCTGCATGAACACGTCGAGTTCGTTCCTCGCCGTGGTCGGTCCTACGTTCGTCTGCTGCACGACCCCACCCTTGCACGGATGCCCGGGCAGCGCCCGGCCGGTCTCTCAGTTCCCTGCACCGCGCCGCAGCCGAATCCATCGATAGCCCCAACCCCGCAGTTCCAGGTTCTTGAGACGGGCATCCGGCCGTGGATAAGGGCCGTCGGCCAATATCTCCCAGGGCCGGTCGACTTCCTTCTGCTTGCCAACGTCCACCGTGACCGGCGAGTCCGCGAGATTGTGCAGCAGCAGAATCGAGCCTTCCGGCGCCTCGAATTTGTGCGCGAGGACGGTGGGAAATCCCGGCAACGGCAGGACCGACCAGGTACCGACGCCGATCTCCGGACATTCTCGCAGTGTTCCGATCAGCTGCTCGAACCAGCGCAGCAGGGAATCCGGATCGCTCTGCTGATCTCGGACACTGACCTTCCGGGCGCCGAATTTGCCGGTCAGTGCCACCGGAGCCAGCAGTTCCGCCGCCGGCGCGCCTGAGAAGCCGCCGTTCGGACCGTCGTCCCACTGCATCGGCGTGCGAATGGCGTCCCGCCCGGGCAGCGCCAGGTCCTCGCCCATACCTATCTCTTCCCCGTACCGGAGCACCGGCGTGCCGGGCATCGAGAATTGCAGGGCGTAGGCCAGTTCGATGTGCCGGCGGTCGCCACCCAACATGGAGGCAAGTCGACGACGAATTCCACGGCCGTACAGCTGCATGTCGGCGCGGGGAGCGAAAGCACGGAACACGTCTTTGCGTTGTTCGTCGGTCAGCCGACTCAGATCCAACTCGTCATGGTTTCGCAGGAACGTCGCCCATTGCGCCATGTTCTGCAGACTGGGAAGGTCGGCCAGCGATTCGATGACGGCTTCGGCCTGCTCTCTGGCCAACGCCAGCCAGAGTCGCGCATTGAGCAGAAACGAGAACAGCATGTGGGCGCGATCGTTCGGGCCTTCCATTGTCGCGCCGGTGTACTTCGGAATGTCGGTCGGTCCTACGTTTGCCTCGCACAGCAGAACCGCGTCACCGGCGCGCCATTGAACATCCTCTCTCCACACGTCCAGAATCGTGAAATCCTTCGGTGCGGGATCGACACCTGCGGAAACCTGCTCCAACACGAATGGAGCCGCGTCTATTCGAAACCCGGAAACACCCATCTGCAGCCAGAAGGTCATGACCTTCTTGATCTCGGCGCGGACTGCCGGATTTCGCCAATTCAAATCAGGTTGGAAATCGTAGAATCGGTGGTAGAACCACTCACCGGCCTGCTTGTCGAATGTCCAGGTTTCGGTCTGCTCCCCTGGGAACACAATGCCCTGCCGTCGATCCGCCGGCTCTTCGACGCTCCAGACGTAGAAGTCCCGATACGGAGAGGAAGGATCGCTGCGGGCCGAGACGAACCATGGATGTTGATCGGAGGTGTGATTCACCACCAGGTCGATGATGACCCGCATACCCCGCGCTCTGGCCTGGAAGGTCAGTTCGGCGAAGTCGCCGAGATCGCCGATACGAGGGTCGATTCCGTAGTAATCGCTGACGTCGTAGCCCTCGTCCCGTTGCGGAGAGGGATGAATGGGGTTCAGCCACAGGCAGGTGACGCCGAGCCTGGACAGATAATCCAGGCGACCGGTCAAGCCCGGAAGGTCTCCACAACCGTCATCGTTCGAGTCCTGGAACAACGCGACCTGGATGCAGTAGACGACCGCCTCCTTGTACCAGCGCTCCGTCATCGAAGCTGTCCGGTAGACGCGATGGAACAACCGGTCCCGGCGAGAGCGAAGTTGCTGCCGCGCAGGTCGTTTTGCGCGTGCCGGAAGGTGGTCACAATTTGCGGAGCTCTGGGAGAATTTCGGCGGTCGCCGCCCAGAAGAATGAAGCCTGCCGATCGCCGCCCACCTGGACCAGCGCCAGATCGGTGTAGCCCGCATCGAAGAACTTCTTGGCCGCCGTCACCACAGCACCGACATCGTTGCCGCACGGGATGACCTCGGCGACATCTTCCGGACGCGCTGTCGCCGAAGCTGCGTCGAATGCAGCCGGCCCGGGAAGTTCCGCGTTGACCTTCCAATTCATCAAGCTCCAGCGGAAGAGCTGGTGTGCGCGCTCTTTCGCCGCATCGACGTCCGCGTCCCACGAAACAGGCAGTTGTGCCACCTTCCTGGACGAGCCCTTCCGGTTCTGGTCCCATCTCTTCGTGAGTGCCGGATCCGGATCGATACCGACCATCACATCGGCCTTGGGCGCGAACAGCTCGCAGGACCGTTTTCCCGAAACTGCAACGCCCAGCGGCACCCGAATCTCGGGCAGATCCCAGAGTCGGGCCGAATCGACCTGCAGATGCCGGCCACGATAGTTCACCGAGCCGCCATCGAACAGCGCGCCGATGATGTCGATCGCTTCTGCCAGTCGCTCCTGGCGAACGTTCGCCGGCGGCCAACCCCCGCCGAGGATGTGCTCGTTGAGTGCCTCGCCCGATCCGAGCCCGAGGGTGAACCGGTTGCCGGAGATGATCTGCAACGTGGCTGCTTGTTGGGCGACCACCGCCGGGTGGTAGCGGAAGGCCGGGGAGGTCACGTACGTCATCAAGCCGATCCGCTCGGTGGCCTGCGCCACTGCACCGAGTGTCACCCAGGCGTTGGGGGAATGACCCATTTCCTCGAGCCATGGAAAGTAGTGGTCGCTGCTGACCGCGAAATCGAAGCCGCTCTGTTCCGCTGCAATTGCATGCCCGATCAAATCTGCGGGTCCGGACTGTTCCGTCATGAGTGTGTATCCGATGGAAGCCATCCAGTCATGATCGCATACCCGATTCCACGGGGCAGTCCAAACTTATGTGCTTGCCGGCAAGGCTATTGCCGTCCGCGGGCAGTTCCGCGCCGCATTTCCTCCGGGCAGCCGGCCGATGCCGACAAACAGTTTGATCACCTATCGAGAAAGGTTTTTGTGCACGAGCGCCGCGGCATCGCGCATGCGATTGCCGAGGAAGGTGCCCGGCAGCCCCTGCCTGCTCCGAAGCGAGTTGAATGCGTTGCCGGCATAGAACAGTGGAATGCCCAGGTCATGGACGGCATCGATCGAGGCGAGTGCGCGCCGGCGCCCCGTCGGCAGGTGCGAGACGATCACCACGCCGGCCGCTCCGGTGGCCATGGCCGCCGTGACCAGGGATGCGGTGGAGGTCCTGGCCCCGAGAATCCGGCACGACCAACCCTGGTGGCGTAGCAACACCGCCAGCGCCTCCAACCCGATGGTGTGCAGATCCCCCGGCCCGCAGGCGAACACGATTGGATTCAGCGTAGTGGGCGACGGAGCGAAGGCGCTACGCTTGTCCAGCCAGGCCCGGGCCGACTCGGTGGTCAGGTGCTCCTGCAGCATGTCGCACATTCCGGCCTCCCACCACTGCCCGATCTGGCGCATCGCGGGGAGCAGCACCTCGTCGATGCAGCCGGCGAGGCCCAGTACCTCCGCAGCGCGGTCGAGTTCCTTCCGGATTCCGTAGGTGTCAGAACGCTTGGCTCCGTCCAGGATTCCGCGGATCAACTCCGCCGCCGGCCCTTGAACACCGAGCAGGGCCCGCACCGATTGAGCGGCCGCCCCGGCCCTGATGCCGCGAGCGACCTCGTCCCTCATCAGCCGCATGGCGTGCAACTCCGGTGCTGTGTACCGGCGATGTTTGCCGGCCGGGCGCTCGGACTGCGGAATGCCATACCGCAATTCCCAGGACCGCAACGTCGGCATCGGCACTCGAAGCATCTTCGAGGCCTCCGCGATCGGAACACCGGCCGTTCCGTTGCGATCCGCAGAAGGAGCGGAGGAGTCGGCGAAACCGGCGACACTCATCGCTTCTCCGATCGCCGTAGATGACCTCCAGCAGGTCCGGGCGGCCATCAGGCCATCTAGCTCCACACCACCATGCCTGATACGGCCGGCCGAATTCAGTGGGCAATCTATGCAATCCAAACGCGGAGTGCAGAATTGGCGAGCCCGATCCTCGTTGCCGGCGCGGCTAGAAAGGCCGGTCCCCGCCCGTCAGACCTGAGACTTTCCGCCATGATCGGACTTGTTCGAGCCGGCCTCCAGATGGTCACCGACCGGCAGTTCGTGATGTCCGCCGAACTGCTGTCGCATGGCGGACAGCACTTGGTTGGCAAAATGGTCCTCGCCACGGGAAGCGAACCGTTCGAACAGTGACGCAGACAGGACGGGAACCGGAACCCCGATGTCGATGGCCGCCTTCACCGTCCAGCGGCCTTCGCCGGAGTCCGACACTCGGCCCGCGAGTCCCTCCAGGGTCGGGTTGTCCTGCAGCGCGGCGGCAGTGAGATCGAGCAACCAGGAGGCGATGACCGAACCACGTCGCCAGACTTCCGCCACCTTCGCGGTGTCGACGTCGAACTGGTAGTACTCCGGCTCCTCCAGCGGAGCCACCTCCGCAGAATGCGCGGCCGAACGGATTCCGGCATCGGCGTTGTCGAGGATGTTCAGGCCCTCGGCGAAGGCCGCCATGATGCCGTACTCGATGCCGTTGTGGACCATCTTGACGAAGTGACCGGCGCCGGACGGGCCGCAGTGCAGGTACCCCTGCTCCTCGGGAGCGAGATCGCCGGTTCTGCCCGGCGTGCGCTCGACGCCGCCCGGGCCGGGGGCGACGGTTTTGAGAATCGGCTCGATGGTGGCGATCGCGGTGTCGTCGCCACCGACCATCAGGCAGTAACCGCGCTGCAACCCGAAAACGCCGCCGCTGGTGCCGATGTCGACATAGTGAATGCCCTTCTCGCGCAGCTTCGCGGCTCGCCGGACGTCATCGCGGTAGTTGGAATTCCCGCCGTCGATGATGATGTCCCCGTCTTCCAGCAGAGCGGACAGGTCGTCCACCGTCTGCCCGGTCAGCCCGGCGGGGATCATCACCCAGGCAACTCGCGGGCGGTCGAGCTTTCCGACGAACTCCTCCAGGGTCGGGCTGCCTACCGCCCCTTCGGATTCCAGGGCCTTGATGGAGTCTGCGCTCACGTCGTACACCACGCAGTCGTGACCATCGCGCATGAGCCGTCGCACGATGTTGGCGCCCATCCGACCCAGGCCGATCATTCCGAGCTGCATGTGAAGACTCCTTCGAAAAAGGCCGCAGTTGCGCGGTCACCCTGACTGGCGAAAGCTGACGACACCAAGGTTAAGCCCACCGCTTCCGGTGCCCGCCGGCGGTGCGATCACGGAACCGGAGCCAGTGCCCTGGCGAACAATTCGAGGCTGAAGCGCAGACTCGCTCCGGGGTCGGCGCCGTGGACCTTCTCGGAGCGAGCATCGACTGCGGGATCGGTGCCGGTCCCGGACCCGATCGGTTCCGGCTCGCCCCCGGCAGGTCCGGAGTCAACGCCGGCGCCGACCACGGACCCGTCGACCCGCCCCGCGATGAATCCGACGACCAAACCGACCAGCCCTCGACAAGCCCTCGCCTGCAACGCCTGCGGGGTTCCGGCCTCCCCGAGCAGGTCCAGCAGCGCCTTGATCAACGCAGCGGACGCCGCGTTCGACTCCGGCTCGAGATCGGTGGGACGACCGCTGCTCAAGAGTTCGGCAGCAAGAACCGGAAATACCGCAGGATCCTCGACTCCCGCCCGGTAGGTCTGCATCAGCAGGTCGACGAGCCTTTGCTCCCACGGCAGACCCGGATCAGGCTGCACCAGTTGAGAAACCGATCGATCTGCCATCAACACCATCAACGCTGCACGGCTGGGCACGTGATGGTAGAGCGACATCGGCTGGACGCCAAGTTCCCGGCCGAGCAACCGCATCGACACACCGGCCATTCCTTTCACCCTGGCCAGGGCCAGCGCGGTTTCGACGATTCGAGTCTTGCTCAGTGCGGTTCCCGGGGAGGTCATGGTCATCGACCGTGATCATCGTGATCGGAGTGGACGTGACCGGAGTGGAACTGCAAGCGGGCTGCCGCGCCCGAATTCAGCAGGGCCGCACCGCTCCGATCGGTGTCGGTACCGTCCGGCGTCGGCTCCGCTCCGACGCTGTCGCCTGTCGGAAGTGGTTCGTTCTCCGTCGGTCTCGACGTGGAAAGCCGTATTGACATGGAAGGACTCCTCTGTCGACGAACCTCTCACCGCGCCGGCGGAACACCTTCCGCCAACGGAGCGACTCAAGGCGCCAGTACCCCCAATCGCAGCGAACCTCACCTTCTCCCGGCTGCGGATGGGCGTGTCGGCGCACCGACGGAACCGCCACCGGTGCGCCGCAGTCCAGGTCGGTCTGCACCGCTCCGGATCAGCGCGGCCATCCCGGTTCGCGGCGGGAATTGATGACCAGATTTTGGATGAACGTGTCCGGCGGCAGCGTGAGCATGAATTCAACGGCGCTGGCGACGGTGTCCGGCGCCATCATCACGTCGTCGGCGAGGTTCCACTGCTCCATCATCGGAGTGTTCATCGCGCTCGGCATCAGCCCGTGAATACGCACCGGCCAGCCGTATTCGGAGGCCTCGCGCTGCATCACCTTGGTCAACATGGCCAGTGCGGCCTTGGACGAGTTGTAGGCCGCCGCATCGGCTCCGACGGTGATCGCCGAGATCGAGATGACGTTCACGACATCCGCTGGATGCGGACGAACCGCCGTCACATCGACCGTCCGGAGGAATTCGCGAGTCAGGTACAGCGGCCCCGACTGATTGACGGCGATCACCGAATCCCATTGCTCGTCACTGATGTCGAGCAGCCCGGCGCCCTGATCCGTTCCGGCGTTGTTGACCAAGGCGTCAAAAGCCGGCCCGAATCTCTCGGCTGTTTCCAGTACTGCCCGCCGCGCGGCGGCCGAGTCCGTCACATCCAAATCGACGGCACTGGCCGATCCCCCCGTTTCTTCCACCAATCGAACCGTCTCCTGCGCCGACGGTCCGCTCAGATCTCCGACCACGGCATGAGCGCCCGCCCGTGCCACTCGCAGGGCGATCGCCCGGCCCAATCCGCTGCCGCCACCGCTGACCAATACCGCACGGCCTTGCATCGAACGCATCGAACCTCCTGCTGTCCTCGTCGAGTGTCGCTGTGCAGTGTGATCGATCGCAGGGATACCGGCGATCGGTACCCCTTGTCGGCCCACCCGACCAGACCTCCAACCGAGACAGCGGTCGACAGGTCCAGCACGAGGGGCAGGGCCGACCGGGTGCCTTGACGGAATAACCGTTTGACTTACGGCGTAAGTGGCAATTGTGACCAGCGTCATCGATCCACCAGCTACGCGCTCCATGTCACTGCATTGCCAACGGAAGAGGTGGGTCGTGCCCAAGAACCATCAACTGCTGGCGCTGTGCGCCGTCGGTTCGCTCCTACTCGCCGCCTGTGGCTCGTCGGGCTCGACCGCCGGTTCCGCGGGTTCGACAGGTGCGACCGCCTCGACTGCGGTGGCTCGTTCCGGAACTTCTACCACCGCCGCCGGCTCCGGTCGCAGTGCCTCTGAATCGCCGTCCGGCGCTGGTTCGGCCGCCGGGTCCGCACCGGCCGGCGGTGCTCTGCCCGACACTGGAAAGCCCCTCAACATCATGGGTTTCACCACCGATGACGAAGTCGGCACCTCGCGGGTGGCTTATGCCAAGAAACAGGATTCGAAGCTCGACGTGCAGATCGACCAGAACGGATTCGATCAGCAGAAATTTGCCACCGCCATGGCCGGTGGAACTGCGCCGGCCGGCGTCTACCTCGACCGCCAACTGCTTGCCACCTACGCCGCCAAGGGCTTTCTGATGCCGTTGGACGACTGCGTTTCCGCCAACGCCATCGACAAGAGCCAGTACTACCCGGAGGCCATCAAGGAATCCAGCTACAACGGCAAGCTCTACGGCATTCCGGACTTCTACGCCGTGCGAGCCGTGTTGATGAACAACAAAGTTGTGACCAAGGCCGGTTTGACGGCCGCCAACTTCGACACCGCGAACTGGGACAAGCTGACCGCTACCGCGAAAAAGCTCTACCGGTCCTCGGGTAGCAAACCGACAGTCATCGGTTTCGACCCGAAGTTGCCGGAGTACCTGCCGATGTGGGCGATGGCCAACGGCGGTTCGATCGTCGACGAACAGGGCAAGCCGACGTTGAACGACCCAAAGGTGGTGGAAGCTCTGAAGTACACCGTCGGACTGGTCAACGCCCAAGGCGGCTGGGCGAACTTCAAGTCCTTCCGCGACACCTGGGACTTTTTCGGTGCGGGTAACGAATTCGCCAAGGATCAGATCGGCGCAATGGCGTTCGAGCAGTGGTACGTGAACGTGCTCGCCGGTTTCCCGCAGTCCTCTGATCTTTCGGCGGTGCCGTTCAAGGGGAAGGACGGAAAGCCGATGACGGTCGAGACGGGTCAGGCCTTCGCCATCACAAAGAACTCGCCCAATGCGGGCGGCATGTGTCAGTTCATGAAGCTGGTCACCTCACAGGGCGCCTGGGAAGCTGCCGGTGCGGCGCGAGCGGCCGTGGTGAAAACCAAGAAGGGCACGTTCACGGGCTTGTTCAGCGCCAACAAGAAGGCGAATGACGCCTTGCAGACCGAATATGTCAAGCCCAGCGGCTATGCCAAGCTGGACGCGGTGATCAAGGTGTACTACAGCGCTCTCAACACCGCGAAGACAGTTCCACCGTCGCCGGCCGGCCAGCAGATTCAGCAGGCATATCAGCAGGCGACCACCGACGCGCTCGGCGGAAAGGACCCGCAGGCCACTTTGGACGCGGCGCAGGCCCAGGCGATGAACGCCTACGACGACGCCACGAATTGATGACGGTCCTGACCCGGACTGCCCGGATCAAGCGGCCCGCTGCAGCGGCGGGTGGGTCGCGCCGCTACGACGCCAGGGAAACCAGGGCCGCCTTCGCCTTCCTGTCACCCTGGATCGTCGGATTTCTGGTTTTCACCTTCGGCCCGATGATCTGGAGCCTTGTGCTCTCGTTCACCAATTACAACCTGGTGGACTCGCCGAAGAATGTCGGGCTCAAGAACTATCGGCGCATGTTCGACGACCCCAGGGTGCACGTCGCGTTGGGGAACACCTTTTTCTACGCGGTGCTGTTCGTCCCGTTGGCACTGGCAGTGGCGCTGGCGCTGGCGCTGATGCTCAATCGCCTGATCAAGGGTGCCGGCTTCTTCCGGACCGCATTCTACCTACCGGTGATGACGCCGGCGGTGGCAGTCGCTGTGTTGTTCAGCCTGTTGCTGAACGGAAACTACGGTTTGATCAACAAGGTGCTGGGCCTGGTGGGTATTCAGGGTCCGCAGTGGCTGACCGACCCCAACTGGATCAAACCGAGCATCGTGCTGATGAGCCTGTGGGGACTCGGCGGCGCAGTCGTGATCTTGTTGGCGGCGTTGCAGAATGTTCCGACGACCTTGTACGAGGCCGCCTCGATCGATGGTGCCGGCAGATGGCGAGCTTTTCGGAGCATCACCGTTCCGATGATCTCGCCTGCCATCTTCTTCCAGGTCATCATTCTGACGATCTCGTCCTTGCAGATGTTCGACAAAGTTTTCGTTCTGTTCGGTAATCCCGGTAGCGAGACCTACGCCGGGAACGCATCGTTGTTCTACGGGATGTACCTGTTCCAGCAGGCCTTCCAGTCGCTGAAGATGGGATATGCCTCCGCGCTCGCCTGGTTGCTGTTCGTCATCATCATGATCATCACGTTGATCCAGGTGAAGGTGGGCAACAAGCTCGTCTACTACGAAGGCGAGCAGAGATGACCAGCGCCACGGGGCTTGCGGACCTGCAATCTTCCGGCGCGGAGATCTCCGACCGGGTGATCGAGGAACCATCCCTTTCCACCCGCACGAAGCTGCTGCTGATCTCCTACTGGATCATGCTCAGCGTGCTGGCCGGTATCTTTTTGTACCCCTTCGTTTGGCTGATCAGCGCCTCGTTCAAGACCCGGGCAAACGTCTTCGACAACCAATTGTTCCCGAACCCGGCGACGCTGGCGAACTATTCGCAGGTGTGGCATGTCGCGCCCCTGCTCAGATGGCTGGGCAACAGCGGTCTGGTCGGTCTGCTGGCCGCCGGCACGGCCACCGTCTCCAGCGCCGTGGTTGCGTTCGGGTTCGCCTACTTCAGGTTCCGGGCCAAAAAGGTCGCGTTCGGGCTCGTGCTGTCCTCGATGATGCTCCCAGGCATGGTGACCATGATCCCGGTCTTCCTGATCTGGAAAGATCTGGGATTTCTCGGAACCCAGGTTCCGTTGTGGGGGTCCAACATCTTCGGGTCGGCGTTCTACATCTTCATGTTGCGGCAATTCTTCCTCGGTCTGCCGCGGGAACTGTTCGAAGCGGCCCGAGTGGACGGCTGCAGCTACTTCGGGTTGTTCTGGCGGATCGCCGCACCCCTTTCCAAACCGGCCCTGATCATCGTCTTCATCTTCGAGTTCCAGGCGAGCTGGGACGATCTGCTCAAACCGTTGATCTATCTCGGCAACAATGTGGATCTCTACACCGTTCCGCTCGGCCTGAACTCGCTGTTCGTCAAATTCAACCCCATCGCCGGCGGTGCGGGCGACTTCCAGTACATCGTCACCGCTGCCCTGTTGGCCACCGTGCCGATGATCGTCATCTTCTTGCTGGGTCAGCGGTATTTCGTCGAAGGAATCGCGAATCAGGGCCGCAAGGGCTGATACCGCAATTACTATCGAAACCGATCAGCTGGAGGTTCGATCCGCCAACGCTTCTCGGACCTGGCCGACACCGAGGCGGTAGGCGAGGTGACCGCCCAGATACGCCCCGGGGCCGACCAGGGTCAGTGCCGCAGCGGCGACGCGGCGGCCGGCCGCCCGCCGGCCGGAACTGCGCAGAGACGCGGAGGTGGCATAGAGGGCGACCGCGGTCGCGTTGAGCCCCCAGTGGACGGCAGCCACCCGCCTGGCCAGCCCATCGGTTCGAAGGAACTGCGCAATGCCGGAGAGTGCTGCCGGCACGGCCGCGACGACTCCGACCTTCAACGCGGCGTCGGCGATCTTGTCCGACTGCGGATCTTCGATCCTCGCACTCCGGGCGTCGTACCATGCGCTCACCGCCCAGGCTCCTGTCGGCACCGCGACGAGTGCGGGATGCGCGGGGTGGCCCAACCATTTCTCCCCGGACAACGCCGAGACCACCGCGCGCAGCGGACCGCTGCTCGTCAGGGACGCGATGCGCCGTTGGGTTTGTTCGGCAAAGCGATCCAACGCCGTCCCCGGTCCGGGGATCAGCTTGTCGATCGTGGCTGTCGAAGGCATTGCGACGCTCCTGGTTCGAATCCTGCTCGGTCATTCTGACTCCAGTATGGTTCCCAGTTCTGGTCGATTCCACCGGGTCCGAGCCGGGCGATGGCATTCCTACCTGGGCATTCCTGTACCTGCCGGGTCGGAACCGGTCGTCATCAGCGGGGCCACACCGGGCGCGGCGGGTTTGGCCGATGGCAACGGCGGTTACACCCAGGATGGACAGGTAGTGGCGGAGCCTCGGTCATTCGATCGCAGCGGTCACCACCCAGTGTCGGATCGGATGGATCAGTTGGCTATTCAGAACGGACCAGGTCGGCAGGTGGCCCTTGTCACCGGCGCTTCCAGCGGGATCGGCCGGGCTACAGCCACGAGTCTGGCTGGTCGCGGCTGGAACGTGGTCCTGATCGCCAGGGCGCACGCCGGCCTGGCGGATGTCGAACGCGAATGCGCCGCGGCCGGCGCCACCGTCCTGGCGGTCGAGGCCGACGTCAGCTCGCACCGCGATGTCGAGGCCGCTTTTCAAGAAGCCGTCGCCAAGTTCGGCCGGATCCACGCCGTGGTCCAGTGCGCTGCCGTGGTGGCCTATGGGCGGTTCGAAGACATTCCCGCCGAGATCTTCGACCAGGCCATCTCCACCAACATCGTGGGACCGGCCAATGTTGCGCGAGCGGCACTGCGCCATTTTCAGCAGTTCGGCGCGGGCCGACTGGTCATTCTCGGCTCCCTGCTGGGCAAGATCGCCGTTCCGTTCATGAGCCCCTACGTGACAAGCAAATGGGGCGTGCACGCGTTGACCCGCATGTTGCAGATCGAGGCGCGGCAGACTCCCGGAATCCGGATCACTCTGGTCTCCCCAGGTAGCGTCAACACTCCTGCGTACAGCCAGGCCGCGAATTACGTCGGGCGGGAGGGCCGTCCGCCGCCGCCCGTCGATCCGCCGGAGAAGGTCGCAGAGGCGATCATTCGTGCCCTGCACGAATCTCGGCGGGAAATCTCGGTCGGCCTGGCCAATCATGTCGTGGTGCTGGGATTTCGGCTGCTGCCGGCGGTCTATGACGCGCTGGTGTCGCCCCTGATGAAGGTGGCCGGACTTTCCCGCCGGCCCATCGACCCGCACCCGGGGACCGTCCTCGCCCCGGCGCCGGAAGGCGATGCAGTGCACGGGGTGTGGAGCCGACTCGGATTTCGTCGCGTGAATTCGACAGCTACCGCGAAACCCGCGCTGCCCGCCCCGTCGTCGACCGTCGCACCATTGTCCGACGTGGGCCGATCATGACGGTCGAGACGGTGGATGCAGTCGTGATCGGGGCCGGACCCAATGGGTTGGTGGCAGCGAATGCGCTGGCCGACTTCGGGTGGGACGTGTTGCTGCTGGAAGCCAATGACACCGTGGGCGGAGCCGTCCGCAGTGCCGAAATCACCGCACCGGGCTTCCGTTCCGATTTGTTCAGTGCTTTCTATCCCCTTGCTGCGGCGTCGCCGGTGATTCGTAATCTGGATCTCGGCAATCACGGGCTCACCTGGGTGCAGGCCGAGAAGGTGCTCGCTCACGCGCTGCCGGACGGCCGCGCGGCCGTTCTGGCCCGCGAACCGGAACAGACCGCGGCCGGCCTCGACGAGTTCGCTGGTGGGGACGGCCAGGCCTGGTTGGACATGTTCGCCGGCTGGCGAAAGATTCGCGATCCGCTGCTGGATGCCATGTTCACGCCTTTCCCGCCGGTGAAGTCGCTACTGGGACTGCTTCGCCGGACCAAGTTGAGCGGGGCCCTTGATCTGGCTCGGCTTGGCGTCCTTCCGGTTCGTCGCTTCGCGGAGGAGAACTTCGCCGGCGTCGGCGGTCCGTTGCTGCTCACCGGCAACGCCCTGCATGCCGATGTTCCTCCGGAGGCCGCCGGCAGCGGAGTATTCGGCTGGCTGCTCGCGATGCTCGGTCAGGACGTCGGATTCCCGGTGCCACAGGGTGGTGCGCAGTTTCTGGCGTCCGCCCTGCGCGCCAGATTCGAGTCCCTCGGCGGTCAGGTTCGCACCGGAGCGAGAGTCACCTCGGTGGTCACCTCCGCCGGGCGGGCAGTCGGGGTGCGAACAGAAGCCGGGTCCGCGATCAAGGCCCGTCGTGCGGTGCTGGCCGATGTCGACGCGTGCACGCTGTTCCGAGATCTCGTCGGTCTGGATTCGCTGCCGAACGGCATGAGGGGCGACCTCGACCGCTTCCAGTGGGACCATCCGACGCTGAAGCTGAACTGGGCGCTGCGGAGCGAGGTTCCGTGGCGGGCGACCGGAGCAGTAGGTGCCGGGACGGTGCACCTGGGGGTCGATCTGGATGGTTTCGTGGAGTTCGCCGGTGATCTGACGCTGGGCCGATCGCCGAAACATCCGTTCGTGCTCTTCGGCCAGATGACGACGGCAGATCCAACCCGTTCCCCGGCGGGTACCGAATCGGCCTGGGCCTATACCCACGTGCCGCGCGCCGTGGCCGACTCGCCGGAGCTGCTCGCCGAACACGTGGAGCGGGTGCAGGATCACATCGAGCAGGTCGCACCCGGGTTCGGGGCCGCCGTTCTCGCTCGCACTGTGCAGCTGCCCGGTGATCTGCATTCGGCGGACGCCAACCTCGTCACCGGTGCGATCAACGGGGGTACGTCCTATCCGCACCAGCAGTTGTTCTTCCGGCCCATCAAGGGCCTCGGTCGACCGGAGACTCCCATCGAGGGCTTGTTTCTCGCCTCGGCGTCCGCGCATCCGGGTGGCGGCGTCCATGGTGCCTGCGGTTGGAACGCGGCCCGGTCGGCCATGCACGCGTCGGGGCCGGTCAACGCCGTCCGGCGTCGGCTGGTCCGGACGGCATGGGCGAGGGTGCTCTCACCCTGAGGCGTCGGTTCCGTCTTCGTGCCCGGCAACAGTGCGGAATCGACCACGGGAACCGGCGCCTACGATCTCTTGGGTGTACCCCTACCGCACAGCCTCGCCGACCACGGGCGAACACCGGGCCGGGCACAGTTGACGAAGACCGTCGATCGCGCCCAGCCCGAAATTCGCGGGCACGCTCCCGCGGGGCAGTTGCCCGGCCGGAGTGACCGCAAATTTCGTCCGGATATCCAGGGGCTCCGCTCGGTCGCCGTGATCCTGGTCGTGCTCTACCACTGCGGCGTGCCGGGCGTTCCGGGCGGTTACGTCGGAGTGGATGTTTTCTTCGTCATCTCCGGATTTCTGATCACCCGTCAACTCGTCGTCGAACGCCGGCGCACCGGCCGGATCGCGCTGCGCGCTTTCTACGCCCGTCGAATCAAACGGCTGCTTCCGTCGGCATCGGCGGTGATCGCCACCACCGTCATCGCTTTCCGTCTCTGGGGACCTCCCCTGCAATCGGCCAGGGTCGCCAAGGACGCGGTCTTCACCACCTTCTACGCGATGAATTTCCGGTTGGCCGCGGAGCAGGTCAACTACCAGAACGTCGACGGTCCGGTTTCCCCGTTCCAGCACTTCTGGTCGCTCGCGGTGGAAGAGCAGTTCTACATCCTGTGGCCGGTCATCATCGTCCTGGTGGGCATCGCCTGGCGCCGGCGATTCGGAACTGCTCTCGGTCGCATCCTCGCAGCCGCAGTAGTTTCGTCGCTGGTGGTGTCGATCGTCGTCACCAGGGACAATCCCATCTCGGCGTACTTCGGCCTGAACACCCGCGCCTGGGAACTCGGCGTCGGCGCGCTCCTGGCCGTCGGCACGTCGACCGTGCTGCGCGTGGTGTCGCGCCCGGTGGCTGCGGTCGCCGGTTGGCTCGGCCTCGGCCTGATCGTCACCGCGGCGGTCACCTTCACCGCCGGGACACCGTTTCCGGGGAGCGCGGCCGCAATTCCGGTGGCCGGGGCGGCGCTGGTGGTGCTGTCCGGCCTGGCCGATGGTGCACGAGGCGTCGAACGCGTGCTGCGACCGCCGGTGATGCAGTTCGTCGGCCGAGTTTCCTACGCCTGGTACCTGTGGCACTGGCCGGTGCTCGTGTTGGCGCCCACTGTTCTCCAGGCGCAGGTTCCCTGGTGGGAAAACGTTGGCCTGTCAGTACTCAGTTTCGGAGTGGCGGTGGTCAGCAACATTCTCATCGAGCAGCCCACTGCCCGCCGACAATTGCGTCCGCTGCGCTGGATCGCGCTGGGTGTTGCGATGTCGGCGCTGGTGGCCGGCACTGCGGCCGTTGTCGCGGCCTTACCGCTGATCGGGCTCGACGGCGGCGGGCGGGCAGCGACTCTGGATCTGTCCGACGCTGACGGGTCGGCCCTGACCAAGCTGCTCGACGGCGCCGACCTCTCCGATGCAGTGCCGGCCAATCTGACGCCGACGCTGGCAACGGCGCGCGACGACGTCCCGCCGACCACCTTCGATGGCTGCCACGCGGATTTTCTCGTCACCACGGAGCCACCGTGCGTGTACGGCGACGCCGCGGGTAGCCGGACCGTCGTCCTGTTCGGTGACTCGCACGCCCAGCAATGGTTCGGCGCCCTGGACACCCTGGCGAAGTCCGCGGGCTGGCGGTTGATCTCCTGGACGAAGGCCGCCTGTCCCCCGGCCGACCTCCTGCTGATGAGTGATCAACTGCATCGCCCGTACACCGAATGTCCGGACTGGCGACGTGACACCTTGCGGAAGATTGCCGACCTGCATCCGGACCTGGTGATAGCCAGCGCCAGCGACGCTCTGCCGCCCGGGAACTACCCGAACACAGCGTGGTCGGCGAAAACCGTCGACTATCTGTCCGCGCTGGCGGCCGGTTCGGACCGGGTGGTCTACCTGGCCGACATACCGCGGCCGACCAGCAACGTCCCGGTCTGCCTCGCCGGCAACGTCCAGACGGCTCGACGCTGCCACTTCACCCGGAGTTCGATGACGTCCGGAGGATCGACCCAGAGCCAGCTTCCGACCCGACATGCAACCGTGACGGCAGCGGCCCGCCGAGCGGGAATACCGGTGGTGGATCCCACCGATTGGTTCTGCGGGACCACCGGTTGCCCGGTGATCGTCGCGAACACACTGGTGTACCGGGACGCCACTCATGTGACGCAGGCCTACAGCAGGGCTCTGAGCCCAGTCGTCGCACGGGCGCTCGCCACAGTAGTGCCCTGGATACCGCAGCGCTGAAAGGGTGAGGTGCCGACGGAAGAACGGGATCCATGGCCCAACATTTTCCGGATCGTCGGAACAGCTCAGTTGTAGCGGTGGTTCTTCTCCGGGTGCCCTGCGGGTCGACGACAGTTCCGGTTGTTCATGCTGCGGTGTCCGCACAGCGCTTCCTCCTCCGTGGCTGCCCCCTCATCGGCAACTGCCCCCCGCATGGCTGCCTCCGCCGGCCCAGCCTGTGCGTGCAGTGAGGGCCCTGCGGTATCCGGCGCCTGGATCGGCCCTGCCTCTACAGCCTCCGCCGAAGTGAGCGCCGCAGAGTGCGCCGTGGGAGCCGTGCGAGCCGCTGGCACGGACGGACGGTTGGACCGCGCGGCGTACCGGGCCTCGCGGATGGCCTGCATGGCGTTCACTTTGCTCATCCGATGACCATAGGCGGTCACACCGACGCTGGCCTCAGTCCCCCACGTCGCACATTCGCCAGCCATCTCGAACTCCCGCGACGGAACGCAGTCACCCCTGTGGGTGTGCCGGGTCAGCCGTAGGGGTGATTGACTGCAAAAGATTCAATGGATTGTTCCGCGAATCTGCCGACAGGTGTGTCAGCTTCCGTTGCGATCTGCCCCCGGTGGTTGACGGCGCCCACAGAGAAGGGAATCAACAATGTTCACCGCTCCGGATCCGGTGGCCTCGGGTAAAGAATTCGAGATAGTCGCAGTAAACGGGCGAACCCCTCATGTCCTGGACGATTTTGTCGACCAGGCGGTTTTCACGCTCCGGTGGGAGGAGCAGGACCGGCTGGTCGCCGGACTCGGACATCGCGACGGTGACGCTGTCCGTTTCACCGAAAAGGATGTGGCTCATGAGGGTAAGGACGTCCGGGTCTGGTTGATCGGCTCAGCGGATCGACGGGGCCGATTCACTGCTCGGACCGCACGGTGAAAGGCGCCCCCCGGTCGCTGCGCCCGGCGCTCGGGCACCGACCCGGCCCTACGGGTGCGGCTTGATCATGCTGCCATCACCGACGAAGAGGGACGCGCATGCCTCGCTCGGAAGGCCCGCACCACAGCGCGCGCCATATCGCCTTTCACGCCGAGGATGGCGCTGCTCGCGTTCGGCCAAGGTGCGCGCGGAACCTTCGGCTGGACCGGGCGCCGGCGAGCCGGAGGCTGGAACTGCCATTCACCACTGCGCAGTCCCCCTTTCCACTGCGCACCCCGTCGTTCCCGAATCAACGCCTGCCCGGTGATCAAACCGGCTGCGCAGTACCCGCGCCTCGGTCGACGGTGACGACGACCCGGCTGCTCATTCGACATCCTGTGCGTGCGGCCGGAGGCTTGATTCGTTGTCGTCATCGTTCCCGTGGATTGGATCCGCGAACCTGCCTGCGGCAACAGCCGCAACGTGCTCGCGTTTGGTGATCGGTGGGCCTTCCTGGCCCGCTGCTTCAGGGCCGGCAGTGGCGATCCAGGCCGCGAGAAACAGCACCACGGTCGCCACCAGATTGAAGAAGAAGAGCAGGCCGATCACGGGTCCGAAAAACTTCGCTGTGGTGGAGGTCAACAGCAACGGAAGCAGCAGGGTCAGCGCCAGCTTGAGCGCCTCGAAGGCGACCGCAGCAACGACCGCACCCCGGATCAACGGTTTACGCGGAGGTTTCGTGTCGCGCGGCGAGAGTTGGTCGTACAGCAGATAGAAGATGACTACGTCGGCAAAAACGGCGAGCAACACGGGCGTGATCGCGGCCATCGGTGCCAGCCAGCGTTCGTCCTGCCAACCCAGCAATTTCAGCACGGTTCCCTGTGCCCACGATCCAGCCGCCGTCAGGAGCAAGGATGCCGATATCGCCACTCCGAGCATGAGCAGGTAGATCAGGCTCTTCCAATAGTATTTGAGGAGGCTTTCTTCTCTGGTCTCCTGATTGTCATCGAAATCGGGTCGCCATTGTGCCTGGATGGCGGTACGCAGATTGCCCATCCAGCTGACCCCCGAGTACAGGGCGATGAGCAGTCCGATGACGCCCACCGTGACACGGGCCTGAACCGCCGTATCCAACATCTTGCCGATCGTCGGCGAAAGGCCGCCGGGCAGTTGCCCGGCGATCTCATTGCGGAGATCGGTCAGTAGATACGGCCTCGACGACAGGACGAAGCCGGCGATGGAGAACGCCACCATCAGGATGGGCACCACCGCCAAGAAGGAGAAATAGGTCAAGGCGCCGGCGAACTGGTTACCCAGCCGATCGTTGAACCGGTCGAGCGCCCGAACGATGTGCCGTACACCCCTGCGACGCAGCAGCAGGCCCAGGCGCTGTTTGAGCGACCCAGGCTCGGAACGGTTCGATGGCTCCAGGTCAGAATCATTCGCCAGGGTCATGTCCTCCTGGGCCATGGTTTCCACCTCCTCGCACTGTTACGGCATCGGAGGCGCCGCAAACGACTTGTCATCACTGATCCGGCTGCCGTCGCTTTTCCAGAACCGCGAAATAGCCCGGAATGCGCTCCACTCCGGCCGTGCTACGCATCGGAACTGTCTCGACGAGCGTCGCTCCGTCCGTCACCAGCCGCCAATTTCGGTCGAGGAACGATGCGATGCGCTCGGCCTGCCCGAAATGACCTGGCCGAGGCAAGGAAACGATGGCTTTGGACAGGGCCGGCGGAATGCGGCGAGGCGTTGCGCCGAGGTCCTTCAGATAACCGAGGTTGCTTCCGCGGTAATCCGTTTCGATGAGAAAGACTCGCCCTCGATCGCCGGCGAGAACCGCCAGGTTCGCTGCCAGATCGACCCGCGCCTGCGCGGCGAGCACATGGAACACTCCACGGACGAACACGTTCGATTCGCCGATCTTGCTCCGCAGCAGTTCTCCCGCACCCGGGGCTGTGGCATCCACGGTGGCGTAGGCCACGCGGGACCAACCGCGGGATTCGGCTTCGGCGCGCTCGATTGCGTGCGGCGAGAGATCCACGCCCAGCGCCTCGGGAAAGTGCTCGGCCAGCACCCTGGTGAAACGCCCGTTGCCGCAGCCGACGTCCACGACCGGTAACGTCAGGTCCAGATGACGCCGGACCAACTCCAGATCGGTGCGCATCTCACCGCCACCGCTGGTGTCCCACAGCACATCCCCGCCGTCACCGGTGGTCTCGACGCGGCTCCAGAACTGGTTCCAACCGGCGTGTGGATCTCGGGGAGCCTGCGCACCGAGCATCGCCACCCTCGGAACCAGCATCATTCTGGCGGATCGGGCGCCGACGCCGGAAACCCAGCGGCGCAGCCGATTCCGACTCACGGTTCCACCTGCGTGACGGTTCCGGACCGAGATGGTCGGGGCCCAACCTGCGGTGCTCCATCGACCGGTGTCATGGCGGCGAGCCGAAAGGGATAGAGGTCGCCGGTCAGCAGCATCGTCATCTCGTGGACGTCCAGGCCCGGAGCGAACAGGAAGCCCTGTGCCAGCTGATAACCCAACTGGATCAGACAGCTCAGCTGACCCTCTGTCTCCACACCCTCCACGATGGAGTCCAGCCCCACGGCCTCGATAAGTTGAAAGATTGCGCCGGCCATTCGTCGCTGCTTCTCGTCGTTCTCGATGTCCATGATCAGCGTTCGGTCGACCTTGACGGTTTGGATCGGCAGGTCCCGCAGATAACTGATGGATGAATAGCCGGTGCCGAAGTCGTCGATCTCGATCCGGACCCCGAGCGCCCGCAGTTCGACCAGCGTGTCCATTCCGGCGACATCACCGGTCATCAAACCGGTTTCGGAGACTTCCAGCGCCAATGCCTGCGCACTGACGGCATATCGATCCAACTGGGCTGCCACGAAGCCGCACAGCCCGGCCTGCCGGAGCTCCGTCGGTGACACGTTGACGTGCATCACGAATCGGTCGGAGACGGCGTCCGCCCATTCGGCCAGCTGCGAGATCGCCGTCTGGAGAACCCATCGGCCAAGTTCGAGCCCGAGTCCGTTGTCCTCGGCCACCGACACGAAATCCGCCGGCAGAATCATTCCGCGCTCCGGATGATTCCACCGAACCAAGGCCTCCACACCGGCGATCGATCCGTCGGCCAGATTCACCACCGGTTGATATCTCAAAAACAGCTGATGCAGGGACAGCGCGTTCGAAAGATCCGAGGCCAGCTGGAGCCGCTGTTGAACTGCGAAATGCATGGCCGGTCGAAAGATCTGGATGTTGCTTCGCCCGTTTGCCTTGGCTGCGTACATTGCGGTGTCGGCGTCCCGCAGCAACAGTTCGGCGCCCTGCCCTCGCTGCCCGAACCGCAGTCCGATGCTGGCGCTGGTCCAGACCGATCTGGCAGCCAGCGCCACCGGTTGCGCAAGCGCCGAAAGGGCGGCCTGGGCGACGCGGAGAGCCTCGTCGTCGGTGGCGTCTGGCATCAGGAGCGCGAACTCGTCACCGCCCAGCCTGGCGACCGTGTCGATGGCCCGGCTCACCAGGCGGAGCCGCTGCGCCACTTCCATCAGTGCCGCATCACCCGCGGCATGACCAAGGCTGTCGTTGATCGCCTTGAAGCCGTCGAGATCCAGCAGCAGCACCGCGGGCGGCAGGCCACCGTGATCCGCCCGGGCGATCGCCTGCTGGATCCGGTCGCCCAACAAGGTCCGGTTCGCCAGGCCGGTCAACGGATCCTTCAGTGCAAGCTGACGAAGGTCGTTCTGCGCCGTGACCAACGCCGACGTGCGCTCGGCCACCCTTGCCTCCAACGCGGCGTACACGTCGTAGAGTTCGTCGGCCAGCAGATTGATGCCGGTGATCACCGCGTCGATGGCGTCGCGCGCCGGTGACGGCTCCAGCCGCGCGCGCAGATTCCCCGAGGCAAGTTCAACGATCAGGTCGACGATTGCGTCCAGTCGGCGGTCATCCTCCTCGCTCATCGCCGTCCGCTCAACCAGGCCAACGCATCGGCCTCGACCGTGAAGTACTTGGTCGGAGCCGGTAATTTGCTGATACCGAGCACGAAGTTCGCGATCACCCTGTCGACCGGCGACTTGCCCAGCAACGCAATGATATTGGCGGAACAACGCTGGGCGAACACGCCCCTTGCCTGTCGACTGACGGACGCAGTCGTGGCCATGTTCACCAGCATCGGTCGCTCGACACCCGCGCAGATGCGGTTCACCTCCGCCATCGCGGACTGGGCGGCGGATTCCGAGATGTCGACCCGCGAGGCCCAGGTCAACCGGACCACGCCGTCGCCTCCGATGCGGACGGAGTAGTCGCCGTTGCCGACCACCGGATCACCAGTCACTGCTGCCGACTCCTTCGTTCCCGCCGATTACCTGCCGACAGTATCCGAGCCCGGTCGCCCCCGCCTTCCATCGATCATCCGTCCATCGAGGCGACGCGTCAGGCCACCACCCGGACACTCCGTTTTCCGCGACCGCTGGGCGCCGGCACCGGACGTCGAACGGACTTCACGAGGTACGGTCGGCAAGCGCACGGCGTCGGATCCGCCGGCGCACCACCAAACCCTGACCAGCAGTTCCCTCGTCGATGGCCGCAACGACGACGGCATGGCTGGAACTGCAGCCGCGACTCGAGTCGCGACGATGGGAGTCGAATTCAGATGGCTTTGCTGATCGAGGAGTACGCCCTGCTGGGAGACACCCAGACCGCGGCGCTGGTGGGGCGAGACGGATCGGTCGACTGGCTCTGCCTTCCTCGTTTCGACAGTGGCGCGGTCTTCGCAGCACTGCTGGGCACCGAGCAGCACGGCCGCTGGTCGATCAGCCCGGCGGCAACGATCAGTGCGACACGGCGCAGATATCAGGGGGACACGCTGATCCTGGAGACGGAGTTCGAGACCGTTCAGGGAACCGTGAGGCTGATCGACTTCATGCCGCCCAGGGGTCGGTCTCCGGACCTCATCCGCATCGTCGAAGGCGTTTCCGGACGTGTTCCGATGCGAATGGAAATGCGTCTGCGTTTCGACTACGGCCGGGTATTGCCGTGGGTCCGCCAGGACAACGGGGCATTGGTTGCGGTGGCCGGCCCTGATTCGTGTTGGTTGCGAACCCCGATCGAAACCCACGGCGAGGACCTGATGACGGTCGCCGAATTCTTGGTCGAACCCGGTGATCGGGTGCCGTTCGTGCTGACCTGGCGTGAGTCGCACCTGTCGGCTCCCGACCCGGTGAACGCCGAACACGCTCTGGAACAGACCCGAGCTTACTGGCAGGACTGGCTCACCTCCTGTACCTACGACGGTCAGTGGCGAGATGCCGTAGTTCGGTCCCTGATCACCCTGAAAGCGCTGACCTACGCACCGACCGGCGGCATCGTTGCCGCTCCCACCACTTCGCTACCGGAGCAGCTCGGCGGAGTTCGTAACTGGGACTACCGCTTCTGTTGGCTGCGCGACGCGACCATGACCCTGCAGGCACTGATGTACGCCGGTTTCGAGGACGAAGCCAAGGATTGGCGACGCTGGCTGCTGCGAGCGATCGCCGGCGATCCGGAGGAAATCCAGATCATGTACGGGGTCGCCGGTGAACGCCGCCTGCCCGAGTATCTTGCCGACTGGTTGCCGGGATACGACGGCAATCCGGTTCGAATAGGCAACCAGGCAGTCGACCAATTCCAGTTGGACGTGTACGGCGAGGTGATGGACGCGCTGTTCCAAGCCAGATCAACGGGTTTCGGTTCTGGAGCGAGTACATGGGCGCTGCAGAAGTCGTTGATGGGAACCGTGGCCCGCCGATGGCAGGAACCGGACGAGGGTCTGTGGGAGGTGCGCGGCGGATCGACATTTTTCACCCATTCGAAATTGATGGCCTGGGTGGCCGCTGATCGTGCGGTCCGGAGCGTGGAGAAATTCGGCCTCGACGGTCCTGTCGACGAATGGCGAGCACTGCGGGAATGCATTCGCACGGAAATTCTGGAGCGGGGATACGACCCGGTCCGAAAGACGTTCACCCAGTACTACGGCTCGACCGAACTGGACGCCGCGTTGTTGATGGTGCCTTTGGTCGGTTTTCTCCCCGCCGACGACGAAAGGGTTCAGGGCACCCTCGCGGCCATCGAGAAGAATTTGATGGCGGACGGCTTCGTTCAGCGCTACACCCAGAACCCGCAGAGCGCCACGGATGGGCTGCCGGCCGGCGAAGGTGCGTTTCTGGCGTGCACTTTCTGGTTGGCCGACAATTACTCGCTGATGGGCAGAATCCAGGAAGCCACTGATGTCTTCGAGCGTCTGCTCGGGCTGCGCAACGATCTGGGCCTGCTCGCCGAGGAATACGATTCGCGCGCCGGCCGACTGGTCGGCAATTTCCCGCAGGCGTTCAGCCATGTGCCGTTGATCAATACCGCCCGTAACCTGTCCGTACAGGGTGGCCCGTCGCACAGTCGCGAGCAGACCACCGAAGTCGGGAGACAGTCCGTCCGTGCTCGATGAGAGTCCGTGCCCGATGAGAGCCGCGCCCGAGCACCCGGCTCTCGAGGTCAACGCAGGACCGGTCCTGGAGGTCAACGGTGCGCCAGGTTATTCCGCCGCCCGTTCCTCGGCGATCGAGTTGCCACCGTCCACGATCAGGCATTGGCCGGTGACATAGGAAGCTCCCGGCGAGCAGAACCAGGCCACCGCCGCGGCCACCTCGGCCGCCGTGCCACTTCGGCCCAGCGGAACCGATGTGCCTTCCCGTTGCTCTGCTTCGGTCTGTGAGCCGGTGGCGATCCAACCGGGCGCCACCGCATTCACGGTGATACCGCAAGAGGCGAGGTCCACCGCTGCGGCGCGGCACAGTCCCACCAACCCGGCTTTTGACGTCGCGTAGGCGACGTCTGCTCTCATCGCCATCACCGGTCCGGTCACGCTGGCGATCATCACCACCCGACCCCATCCACTTCGCGCCATCTCCGGGGTGGCGGCCCTGGTGAGAAGGAAGGCGGTGTCGACGTTCCGACGCAGCGAAGCGTGCCAGGTGACCAGGTCGGTGTCGTTCAGGGTGCCCGACCCGAAATTCGGCGCGCTGACCGATGTCATCCCGGCGTTGTTGACGAGGATGTCGAGTCGGCCCCAGGTGTCGACGGCGGCCCCCACCAGGTCGACGGCGGCGGCCGGCACGGTCAGATCGCCGACGACCGCAACCACGTCGAGGCCTTCCTCCCGCAGCTCACGAGCCCGATCCCGGATTCGGTCGCTGGTACCGCCGAGCACCACCCGAGCGCCGAGGTGGCCGAGCATTCGTCCGATTGCAAAGCCGATTCCGGACGGGCTCCCGGCGCCGGACACCACGGCGACCCGGTCGACAAGGTCGAAGGGACTCAACACCGTTCGCCCGCGAGTATCAGCCGTTCAATTCCAGCAGCGACGCCTCTTCCGGCTGTGGGACCGGAATATCGGGGTTCCTCGCCGAAGCGGAGGGTGAGATCGAGGTTGCCGACCTGATCCGAAAAGTGCATCAGTCGCTGCTCAGAGCCGCCAGGTAGCCGGCCATCCCGCCGGGGGTTCGGCCGCGCGTCCGCGCACTGGTGAGCACAGGGCTGGAGGCCGTGCTCACCACCCGGCCACCGATGGTCCGAACGCGCTCTGCCAACGCGACATCCTCGTGCTCGGCCAGAGCTGGGAAGCCTCCCGCCCTGCGGTACATCCTCGTCCGGATACCCAGATTGGCTCCATGAACGTGCGGATGTCCGTGGATCGGCTGATGTGCCGCCAGCCACCGAAGTGCGCCACCGGGCGTCATCTCCGAAGAGTCCGGTCGAACCATGCCCAGCAGGAGATCCGTGTCGGCCCTGGCATGGCTGAGCTGGTGCTGCAGCCAATCGGACGGCACGGCGGAATCTGCGTCCGTACAGGCGATCCAGTCCGGCACCTTCCTCCTGCTCGGGCAGGAGGATGTACCGATCAAATAATCGACCCCGGCAGCTCTGGCAGCACCGACGTTTCCGAACTCACAGCTGAGCGGCTCGACGGTCGGCCAATCGTCGACCACGGCTCTACTTCGATCGGTGCACCGATCCAGCACCACCACGATCCGGGTGGGCGGCAGCGGCGGAGAAACGGCCCGCAAATGGTCGTCCGCAGCAATGATCGACTCCAGACAGCGAGCCAGCCGCTTCTCCTCGTTGCGAGCGGGAACGACAACGGCAAGCGTCGGTAGCTCCATCGATGTAACCCGCGCCGAAGCTGTCTCCCTCATGCTCACGGCAGCAGTCCCGTCGCCCTGGCCACCGACACGGCAGGCGGCCGGGCGTACACGTCCAGCAGGAAGTCCTCTTCGCGATGCTCCGCCTGCAGCGCCAATCCTGGCTGCGATCTCAGCGCCCGGTGCACATCGTCTCCGCTCAGCGGATATTCCGGCACGGAGTGGCGCCAGTGGCACCCGATCAGCACACCGTCGGGCGTCAAGGACGACACCGACTGTGCGAGGAGCGACGCAAGGTCGGCGGGCCCGCAGTAGTAGCCGACTTCCGACAGAACGATCAGATCGAAAACCTCGACCGGCCATTCCTGGGGTATCCGCATCTGCTGGAAGCGAACCCTCGGCTCGTCGGCCAAGCGGCGACGTGCCCGGCGCAGTGGAGCCAGCGCGATATCGGTGGCCAGGATCTCGTCACATCGGGCTGCCAACTCGGCGGTCAGTACGCCGATCGAACAACCGGGTTCGAAAGCCCTGGCAAAGCGCTCACGAGGTAACGACGCCATGGTCAGCGCACGCTTTCTCCTTTCGTACCAACGACTTTCGAAGCCCCACGGATCTGCGTCGGAGCCGTAGAAGTCGTCGAAGAAGTCACCGGGGAGGCTACCGATCGCCGCGATCGCGTCGGTCGCGGCAGTGGCAACGGTGGTGGCAGGGGCCGTGGTGGTGGCAGTGGCAACGGTCGCGGCAGTAGCAGGGGAAGTGGCAGTGCGCGATGTTCCGACGAAGATCTCGAACGTCCGCTCGAAGTGAGCCGCGAATCCGGCCGGCACCACAGCTTCGTCGCCGAGCAGGTCGGACAGCGGCTCGGTCTGACTGCGGTGGCTGTGCACGGCCCTGCGTTTGGCGTCGACGTCGGTCCCCGCCAGATCCAACCGAACCAGCTCTGCGGGCAGATCGCCGGGGTCGGCCCAGTGCCACGCCCAGATCGGGTATTCCAGCAGTGTTGCCCCTGCCTCGACGGTCGCGGACGCGGCGGCATTCCCCGCGGCCTGGTGGTCCGGATGCCCGTCGCCGCGCCACGGGGCGACCACCAAGGTGCTCCGACCGCGGACCACCGGTCGAATCGCCGCGGTCAGCTCCGTCTGGTGAGCCGTCAATTCCCCGTCGGACAGACCCAGTGTGCGTACCGAGGCGGTGGGCGCAACTTCGTCCAGCGCCCGGAACAACTCTGCTCTGCGCAAGGTTCTCAGTGCTTCCGGCGGGTGCGTGGTGGACTGCGGGTGTGACCGTTCGCCAAAGGTCGCGATCAGCACCGTGACCGGCAGGTGCAATGCAGTCGCTGCGGCCAGCAGTCCCCCGGCGCCGAGGCTCTCGTCATCGGGATGAGCAGCCACGACGACGACTTCGGAGAACCCCGCGAGGTCGAGCGGCGCAGCTTCGTCCAGCATATCCGTTGTGGCCCATACTGCCTCGTCCGTTCCTGACTCGCGATGATCGAACGCGCGGTGCCCGGGCGGCCGAGAGCCGGGCTCGCCGGGTTCGAGCTCGGGTTCGAGCACCGGAATCCGAGGATCGCTCACCACGGCAACCCATCGGCGAGAACCGCTCGGCCGAGGGCGGCCTGATCGCGTTCTGCATGATGTTGCCGCACGTACATCTGGAGGTCCGCAACCCGGCCCGCATGACGCTCGTCGAAAGCCAGCGGCGCCGGTCCCAGCGCGTGCAGCGACCTGGTCAGCACCTCCTCGGCCGCGGTAGCGGCGACTGCACGGGCCCGGCCGGCGACTATCACTCCGTCCGAACCGTCCGCCGTACCGTCGTCGATCCGCTGGGCAGCTGCGGCGAGCACGGCCCGAACGCCGGTCAGTGCCACGTCCACCGCGCCCAGGTGCAGCTGGCCGATCTGGTCGGCAGGACGCGCGGTTGCGGCCGCGAAGACGGTACGGCCGAGCCCGACCGTCCCGCCGAACCAACAGGCCGCCACTCCCGCTCCGCCCCAGGCGAAGCCTGGGCGACTGAGGTACCACTCGTCAGCGCCGATCGCAATCGCGGGCGTGCTGCGCAGTTCGATCGGTCCCGACGGCACCTGCGGCAACCCACGCGACACCCATCCCTGGTCGATCGGCGTCGTTGTGCCATCTCGAAGTACCACCGCAAAAAGACGGCGGTGGCCGTCCCCGGTGTACGCGGTCACCAGCGCGTGGCTCAGCCGGTCGGCCAGCGAACACCACGGCTTGATGCCGGTCAGGCACCACGAATCTCCCCGCTGCGTCCGCGCTGCGTCCACCCGGACGCCACCGGCCTCTGCAGCGAAGACGCCCCATGTCGAATCGGCAGTGACTCCCAGGGCGCCCAGATCCGTCGCTGGGTCGATCTGCGCCTCGGCCAGGATCGCCAAGGCGTCCAAGTGGGCCTCGATCACCCGGGCGGCCGTCAGGTTTTCGGCGGCGATCGTGGCCAGAATCTCCCACCGCCGGATGGTCGCTCCGGCTCCGGGTAGCGGCGTTTCCAGGCTGCATCGCCGGGCCAGCGTCAACGCCGACCCGACGCTGTCGCAACGGTTGGAATCGCCGCCGTGACCGGACGCCCCGGTGAGACCGCCGGAATTCGTCCGACCCGCATCGCCCCGGCCCGCGAGCAGGGCATCCGCCAGCCATGTTCGGTCTGCGGTGCCGGTCGGCTCGCGCCGAGCGGCGTTACTCAGACCGACCCACATGTCATCGACAGACATTCGTTCCACCTTGCAAGATCACCTCGAGCGCGGCCAGAGGATGCGGAACCACTGGCGGGCGCTTCGTGGATGCTTGTCACGGTAGTACGTCCCTTCCGTCGGCCCTGCTGTGGGGGAACTGCAGTCCACTCTCGATCGCCTATCCGAACAGGTGCCCGGGCGGCGAAGGACACAAACGTTCCGCAGGTGGCGCCAGGGGTGCGTCCGGATCGGCCGGAAAGAATCGAACGAGGTGCGGCAACCGCCGACGCCGACCCGAATCCGATGCAGCCGATCAGGAGTCGAAGTCGACGGTTACCGTCTCCGTGATCGGCAGGGCCTGACAGGTCAGCACATAGCCGGCGTCCACCTCCGCCTTTTCCAGGGCGAAGTTACGGCGCATCCGCACCGCACCGACGGTGACCAGCGCTCGACAGGTGCCGCAGACACCTCCCCTGCATGCGAAAGGCAGGTCGGGGCGCACCTTTTGCGCTCCATCGAGCACCGGCATGTCGGGGGGCACGATCGTGGTGGTGCTACGTCCATCGAGGATGACGGTGACCTCCGCGCCGGGTCCGGCGGCCACATCCTCGTGACGGGTCTGCGCAGGCGGCTCGTCGCCGACGTAGAACAGCTCCCGATGGATCCTTTCCGACGGCACACCGAATCCGGTCAGTACGTCGATGGCATCGGAAACCATGCCGAACGGTCCGCACAGCCAGACGTGGTCGATCTCCGCGATCTCGACAGTGGCCGGGAGCAGGCGGCGCAGTCGATCTGCATCGAGTCGGCCGCTGAACAACTCCACCTCCTGTGGTTCGCGGGACAGCACGTGCACCAACCGCATCCGCGCCGGATGCGCATCCTTGAGGTCGGCGACATCGTCGGCGAACATGACCGAGTCGCTCCGGCGATTGCCGTAGATGAGCGTCACGGTCGAGTTCGGGTGGGCGTCGAGCACCGAAGCCGCAATGGACAGCATCGGCGTGATGCCCGAACCGGCGGCGATCAACAGATGTCGACCCGGTGCCGTCAGTGCCGGGCTGAAAGAGCCGGCCGGAGCCTGCACGTCGATGAAATCGCCCACCCTGACCTGATGGATGAGCCAACCGGAGACCGCCCCTCCGGCGACCTCGCGCACACCGATCCGAGGCGGGCGCCCTGCCGGTGCGCAGATCGAGTAGGAACGGCGCTCGTCGCCGCGCCTGAGAGTCAGGGACTGGCCCGGCGCGAACGCGAACGTCTGTTGCAGTGTGGCGGGAATGTCGAAGCTGACGGCCGCCGAGTCGTCGGTCAGCGTTTCGACCCCGGCCACCCGCAGGGAATGAAAGTCGGTGCGGGCCATGCCTTCAGATCTCCTTGACGTATTCGAACGGTTCTTGGCAGTCTTGGCACCGGTACAGCGCTTTGCAGGCAGTGGCGCCGAATTGCGCCGTTTCCAGGGTTCGAGAGGAGCCGCAGCCAGGACAGCGCACTCGACGCACCGGAGCGCTCAGAGCCAGCGGTATTGGGCCGGCCACCCGCTGATCGGCAGAATTGGGCGGTGCAATACCGGCGGCCGTCAATTTGTTCCGACCCTCGGGAGTGATCCAGTCGCTGCTCCACGGCGGGAACAGTGCGGTTCGCACGATCACCTCGGCGAACCCGGCACCCCGCAACCTGTGTCGCAGATCGAAACCGATCTCCCGCATCGCCGGACAGCCGGAATAGGTCGGGGTGATCGTCACGGTCACTGCATCGCCGTCCGCGCGAACCTCGCGCAAGATGCCGAGGTCGGCCAGGGTGACCATCGGCAGCTCAGGATCCGGCACGCCGGCTGCAATCTGCCACGCAGTGTCATGACCGCGCGCAATCTCCGTCACCACGTCGCGTCCGGATCCGCCCTGGCCACACTCTGCAGTTCGGCCAGCACGTAGCCCAGAGCCTCGGTGTGCAGTCCGTCCCGGCCATAGCGACCGCGGACACCGGCCAGCGCCGCGACGTGTGGCCGCTCCAGCGTGGCAGTGGCCAGCACCTTCTCCAGGATGCCGTCGACCTCCCCGCGGAGCGCGGAGGCGTCAACGGCGACTCCTGGCAAGGCGGCCTCGACCGGCGAGGTGATGAACAATTCGTCGATCAGCGGCCACACGGTGCCGAGCGCAGCCTGCATCCGGCGGTTCGATTCGGCTGTCCCGTCGCCGAGCCGAACCACCCAGCGAGCGGCGTAGTCCCGGTGATACGTGAGCTCTTTCACGCCTTTTGCCGCGATCGCCGACAGCACCGGGTCTTTCGAGGTCCGCAGGCCATCGAGTTGAGCCAGTCGCCAGGTCGAGAACACCAGCAACCGGGCGAGCATCTCCGCGAAATCGACGTCGGCGCGTTCCACCAACCGGACGTTGCGGAATTCTTTTTCGGCGCGGAAGAAGGCCAAGCTGTCCTCGTCGCGCCCGGTGCCATCGGCCCTTCCTGCCCTGGCCAGCAACATCCGGGCCTGGCCCAGCAGATCCAGCGCGATGTTCCCGATCGCGGTTTCTTCTTCGAGTTCCGGCGCTCTGGTCATCCACTGCTGCAACCGATGGCTGTAGATCAACGCGTCGTCACCCAGCATCAGGCAATAGATCGCGAGCGCCTGCGCATCGACTCCATCGGGCACCGAGGTGTCGACGCCCTCGAGAGCATCGGTGAAGCCCGTGCCGAACGCCCAGCGGTGGTCTTCGCTGTCCTCGGAGAGCGCGTGCGCCGCGAAGTCGTCTTCGATGTTTCCGGACATATTGCCTCGCCTCATTGATCTTTCCCCCTGCACGTCTTCAACGTCGTCTACATGTGTGGAACGTCGTCCGGAATGTCGTAGAACGTGGGGTGCCGGTAGACCTTGTCCCCGGACGGGGCGAAGAACGGGTCCTTCTCATCAGGGCTGGACGCAGTGATGGTCGCGGCCGGCACCACCCAGATGCTGACGCCTTCGTTGCGTCTGGTGTAGAGGTCGCGGGCATGATGCAGCGCCATCTGCGGGTCGGCGGCATGCAGAGATCCGACGTGCACATGGTTAAGACCGCGCTTTCCGCGCAGGAACACCTCGTAGAGCGGCCAGTCCGAACGCACGGCGGCCGGCGCCGGCTCCACCGGTACGCCCGTGAGCGGAACCGCGCCGTGTCCACCTTCCGCGGTGAGATTGCTTGTCACGCAGCGTCCCCGGCCCTCGCGGCCGATTTGGCGGCATGGGCCAGCGCGGCCTCCCGGACCCAGGCGCCATCGTCGTGGGCAGCTTTGCGGTGCGCGACGCGCTGCGCGTTGCACGGTCCGTCGCCTTTCACGACGGTCCAGAATTCGTTCCAGTCGGGCGTGCCGAAATCGTAGTGAGCACGCTCCTGGTTCCAGGCCAGATCCGGATCCGGAAAGGTGACGCCCAGCTTTTCGGCCTGGGGCACCGACATGTCCACGAACCGCTGTCGCAGTTCGTCATTGGTGTGCCGCTTCACGCCCCAGGCAAGGGACTGCTCGGTGTTCGGTGACTCGTCGTCCGGCGGCCCGAACATCATCAACGCCGGCCACCAGAACCGATCGACCGCCTCCTGCACCATTGTTCGCTGTGCGTCGGTGCCGAGCATCATCGTCATCAGCAGTTCGTAGCCCTGTCGTTGGTGAAAGGATTCTTCCTTGCAGATCCGGACCATCGCCCGGCCATATGGCCCATAGCTGCTGCGGCACAACGGAACCTGGTTGCAGATGGCGGCTCCGTCGACAAGCCAGCCGATCACGCCGACGTCGGCATACGACACAGTCGGATAATTGAAGATCGAGGAATACTTCTGCTTGTTGTGCACCAATTTGTCGGTGAGGTCGGCGCGATCGGCCCCGAGCGTTTCCGCCGCCGAATACAGATACATACCGTGGCCGGCCTCGTCCTGCACTTTTGCCAGCAGAATCGCCTTGCGCCGCAATGACGGTGCCCGAGTGATCCAGTTGCCTTCCGGCTGCATGCCGATGATCTCCGAATGGGCGTGTTGGGCGATCTGCCTGATCATCGTCCGGCGATACGCATCGGGCATCCAATCACGCGGTTCCACCCGGTGCTCGCGGGCGATGGTGTCCTCGAAATGGGATCGGAGTTCAGCGGTCTGTTGCGTCTGGTCCAGAATCCCGGTCACGTGATCAGTCCCTCTCTTTCGGCATGGGCCACTGCTTGGCGACCATTGTCAAGACGTCGTACTTGGCGACCGACGTACCATCCTGCTTGGTCAGATCGGCGTCCCAGCGGACTTCTCCGTACTCACCCTCACGAGGGATGATCGCCTTGGCGGTCAGGGTGATGGTGAGCTCGTCACCGGGATAGGTGGGGTTGAGGAAACGCAGGTTGTCCAGGCCGTAGTTGGCCAGTACCGGCCCCGGCGCTGGGTCGACGAACAGCCCGGCCGCGAAAGCGACCACCAGGTAGCCGTGCGCCACCCGGCCGTCGAAGAATGGATTGGCCGCCGCGGCCTGCTCGTCGGTGTGCGCGTAGAAGGTGTCGCCGGTGAATTCCGCGAAATGATCGATGTCCGCGAGGGTCACGATCCGCGGGCCGCCAACGACGGTGTCACCGATCCGCAGCTCAGCCAACGACTTTCGGAACGGGTGCACGTCGGACGTTGTCCGCGCGGCCCCTGTGGTCCAGCGTCCGGTGATGGCGGTGAGCATATTCGGGGAGCTTTGGATGGCGGTGCGCTGCATGTGATGGTGCATTCCGCGCAGGCCCCCCATTTCCTCTCCACCCCCGGCTCGTCCAGGTCCACCGTGCACCAGGGCGGGCAGCGGGGATCCATGGCCGGTCGACTCGCCGGCGTCGTCCCGATCCAGCACCAGCAATCGCCCGTGCCAGGGCGCGATGCCCAGGACGACCTGCTTGGCCACTTCCGGGTCGTGGGTGATCAGCGAACCGACCAGGCTGCCCTTTCCACGGATCGCCAGGGTGATCGCGTCGTCGACGGTCTCGTAACCGATCAGCGTGCTGACCGGACCGAATGCCTCCACTTCGTGCGGCTCGGCGCGATCACCGTTGGCACGCAACAAGATCGGCGACAAAAAGGCGCCACGGTCGGCGTCGGCGCCGACCACCTCTACCTGGTCGGGGTCGCCGAACACCACCGTCGTGACGTCCAGCAGTGCCTTGAGCGACCGTCGAACCTCTTCCCGTTGTTCGAGGCCGGCCAACGCGCCCATTCTGACGGTCGGATCGGCGGGATGGCCAACGACGACTTTCGCCAACCGCGCCGACGCAGCTTCGCCGACGGCGCCGAGCAGCGAGTTCGGAACGATGGCCCGACGGATCGCAGTGCACTTCTGCCCCGCTTTGACCGTCATCTCAGTCGTCAGCGACTTGACGAACAGGTCGAATTCCGGGGTTCCGGGCACCCCGTCCGGACCAAGGATCGAACAGTTCAGCGAGTCCGCCTCACCCGTGAAGCGGACACCGTTGGCCACGACCGCCGGATGGGTGCGGAGCTTGCGAGCGGTGCTGGCGGATCCGGTGAACCCGACCAGGTCCTGTTCGATGAGGTGATCCAGCAGGTCCCCCGCGCTGCCGGTGATCAGCTGGAGCGAGCCGTCCGGGAGCAACCCGGAGTCGACGATCAACTGCACCAGACGGTGGGTGATGTAGGCGGTCGGGCTGGCCGGCTTGATCAGGCTGGGCACGCCGGCCAGGAACGCCGGAGCGAACTTCTCCAGCGGCCCCCACACGGGGAAGTTGAAGGCGTTGATCTGCACGGCGACACCGCGCAGCGGAGTCCAGATGTGCTGACCCACGAAGGTGCCGCCCTTGCCCAGCGGCTCGAGGTCGCCATCGAGGAGCACCGTATCGGCCGGTAGCTCGCGACGGCCCTTGCTCGCGTAACTGAACAGCACACCGATGCCGCCGTCGACGTCGAACATGGAGTCGCCCCTGGTGGCACCGCTCCTGGCCGACAACGCGTACAGCTCGTCGCGGTGCTCACGCAGGTACGACGCCAATGCCTTGAGCACCGCGGCCCGCTGGTGGAAGGTCAGCGCCGCAAGTGCGGGGCCGCCGACCCGTCGCCCGTAATCCAGGACCGCGGCCATGTCGATGCCGGCGGTGGACAGCCGGCAGATTTCTTCGCCGGTCACTGCGTCGTGGATCGGCGCTCCGGCGACGTCCTCGATCTCAGGAGTGACCCATCCGCCTTCGACACAACTGGAAAGGACTGCCATGCAACGACCTCCACACCGAGATACCGACCGTCTGTTCGTTCAGTTATTATGCTCGCCGCAAACCTTCCAAGTCAACGGCCTTGGCCCGCCCGGCACCGATCACTTCGACCGTGCTGCCGGGGTTGCGGTGCTCACGGCCGTTCGATCAGGAGCGCCATGCCCTGACCGACACCGACGCACAAGGTGGCCAGGCCGCGCCGGAAATCACCACGTTCCAGTCGGCCCAACAGGGTCACCACCAGGCGGGATCCCGAGGAGCCCAGCGGATGTCCGAGCGCAATGGCGCCGCCGTCGGCATTGACGATGGACTCGTCCAGGTGCAGTCGGCGCATCACCGCCAGGCTTTGCGCCGCGAAGGCCTCGTTGAGTTCCACCGCCTCGACGTCGTCGATGCCCCAACCGGCCCGGCTCAACGCTTTTTCCGTCGCCGGGACCGGTCCGAGCCCCATCACGTTGGGCGCGACGCCGGCGCTGGCGCTGGCCACCACCCTTGCCCTCGGCGTGAGTCCATACCTGTGCAGCGCATCCTCGCTGACCACGAGCAGTGCCGAAGCACCGTCGGTCAGCGGGGAAGACGATCCGGCCGTGACAATCCCGTCGCTGCGAAAGATCGTTCGCAGTGCCCCGAGCTTTTCCATCGACGTGCCGGCCCGCGGACCTTCGTCCACGGACACGGTGCCTTCGGCGGTGTCGACGGCGACGATCTCCTCGGCGAACCGACCCGCCTCGATAGCTGCCAGTGCCCGCTGGTGGCTGCGCAACGAGAAGGCGTCGCTGTCCTGCCGCGTGATGCCGTCCAGCGTCGCTACCTCCTCCGCCGTCTCCCCCATTGTCAGCGTGATCTTGCGCTCCAGCGGGCTGGAACCGGCGAGACCTTCGTCGTGCGCCGCGAATCGCGGGTTGGTGAACCGCCAACCCAGCGAGGTGTCGAAGAGCTGACCGGGCCGGGCCCAGGGCATGCCAGGCTTTTCCATCACCCACGGCGCTCTCGTCATCGACTCGACACCCCCGGCCACCACCACGTCGGCCTCACCCGAGCGCACCGCCGAAGCTGCGACCGCTACGGCGGTCAATCCGCTGGCGCACAACCGATTCACTGTGAAGCCGGGAACGGTGTCCGGCAGACCGGCCAGCAACACGGCCATTCGCGCCACATCCCGATTGTCCTCCCCCGCCTGGTTCGCAGCGCCGAGGATGACCTCGTCGACGACCTCGGGGGGGACGCCGGCGCGCCGCACGACCTCGCCGACGACCAGACCGGCCAGATCGTCGGGGCGGACGGAGGCGAGCTGTCCCCCATACCTGCCGTGCGGTGTCCGGACACCGCTGACCAAAAATACTTCGGGCATCAAAGCCTCCCCAATGAGTCGATTGTCAGTTATTATTCACCCGAACGTTCGGTCTGGCTAGAGGAAGAGACACGTGTCCGATCCCACTGTGCAAACAAGCCCTGTCGCCGCAATGATGGCCGCGGACAGTGCTTCTCGATCCATGGGAATCGAGTTGATCGAGAACGGCCCCGGTTGGGCCCGAACCCGGATGGTCATCCGCCCCGACATGGTCAACGGCCATGGCACTGCGCACGGCGGGCTCATCTTCTCGGTCGCCGACACCGCCTTCGCGTGCGCCTGCAATAGCCAGGGCCCGATCGCCGTCGCGGCCGGCTGCGAAATAGTGTTCATCGCCCCGGCGCGGGTCGGTGATCTCCTGGTCGCCGAGGCCAGGGAACGCACGCGTTTCGGCCGAGCGGGTATCTACGACGTCACGGTTCGACGTGACGAGGACGTCATCGCGGAATTCCGCGGACGCAGCCAGCAAATCAGGGAGCAACGAGATTGATTCCGGCCGCCAGTTCGATCACACCGGTCCGCAGGCGCGGCCGTCCGGGCCACGACTTGTCGACGGTGCTGGCGGCTTCGGTGGACGTCTTCAACGAGCGTGGCTACGACGGCACCAGCATGGAAGATCTGTCCGCCCGGCTCGGGATCGGGAAGTCGTCGATCTACCACCACGTCGAGAGCAAGGAAGCGTTGCTGCGACTGGCGCTGGACGAGGCACTGCTCGCCCTGGAACAGGCCGAACAGGACGTCCGAGCGATGGCCGGCCCGGCCGTCGAGCGCCTGGAGATCTTGTTGCGGCGTAGCGTCCAGGTGCTGTTCGACCGCCTGCCGTACGTGACCCTGCTGCTGCGGGTGCGTGGTAACAGCGAGGTGGAGCGGCAGGCATTGACCCGTCGCCGTCGGATCGATCGGCTGGTTGCCGAACTCGTGAAGGAAGCTGTCAGTGACGGTGCCCTTCGGCCGGACATCGATCCGGCCGTCATCGCCAGGCTGCTGTTCGGAACGGTGAACTCGCTGACCGAATGGCTCAAGCCGAGCAGCAAGCAAACTGTCGGCGAACTCGAGGACGTCGTCGTCGCCGTGCTGTTCGACGGGCTGCGGTGCAAGCGATGACCCGGTAGCCGTGGTGACCACGAACCCATCAACGGGCAGGTCGTTGATCCAGGACCCTGCGCATCTTGCCCGACGACCGTTCCACGCACTCGGGTGCCACGACCAGCACGGCGACGCTCACCCCGATGGCGTTTTTCACCAGCGTGCTCAGGCTCCGCGCCGCGGCGTCGGCGTCGGCGTCGGTCGCGTCGAGGCGCCGCTCGACGTGCACCGTCATCTCGTCCATCGGCCCGCTGCGGAAAAGGACGCACTGAAAATGCGGGGAAAGGGCAGGAGTTCGCAGAATCAGCTCCTCGATCTGCGTCGGGAACAGGTTCACCCCGCGCAGGATGATCATGTCGTCGGTTCGGCCGGTGATCTTCTCGATCCGCCGCATGGACCTGGCCGTTCCCGGCAGCAATCGGGTGAGATCCCTGGTGCGGTAGCGAATGACGGGCATCGCCTGTTTCGTCAGCGAGGTGAGGACCAACTCACCCTCCTGGCCGTCGGGCAGTACCGCACCGGTGAGCGGGTCGATGATCTCCGGGTAGAAGTGGTCTTCCCAGACGTGCAGCCCGTCCTTGGTCTCGACACATTCCATCGCCACGCCGGGCCCCATCACCTCTGACAGGCCGTAGATGTCGACCGCATGCAGATCCAACCGACGCTCCATTTCGGCGCGCATGTCATTGGTCCACGGCTCCGCCCCGAATACTCCTACCTGCAGCGAGGTGGACGTGGGGTCGACGCCCTGGCGCTCCATTTCGTCGACAATGGCCAACATATAGCTCGGAGTGACGAGAATGGCGTCCGGTTCGAAATCGCGGATCAGTGTCACCTGACGTTCCGTCATACCACCGGAAACCGGAATGACGGTGCATCCCAACGCTTCGGCCCCGTAGTGCGCTCCCAACCCACCGGTGAACAGTCCGTACCCGTAGGCGACGTGCACCCGGTCGGTCGGGCGCACCCCGCCCGCTCGCAGCGACCGCGCCATCAGACCGGACCACGTGGCGATGTCCGCTTTCGTATACCCGACGACCGTTGCCTTACCGGTGGTTCCGGACGAGGCATGGATCCGGGATACCTGCTCGCGCGGCACCGCGAACATGCCGAACGGATAGTTGTCGCGCAGATCCACCTTCGTGGTGAACGGCAACTTCGCAAGATCTGCCAGCTCGGTCAAATGGTCCGGATGCATTCCGGTTGCGGCCAGTGCGGCCCGATAGTGCGGCACGTTGTCATAACAACTCCGCACGGTCGACTGCAACCGCTGCAACTGCAAGGCCCTGAGCTCGTCGACCGACGCCCGCTCGATCGGTTCCAACATCTCGCCGGTGGGTGTGCGATTCTGCACGATCAATCCTCCTGGTTCTGGGTGAAGATCGGTGCGGCCGCCGGGTGGGTGCGCGATCGTCGACCCAGATCAGAGGTCACCGAGCACCCCGACCGGAGCTTCCACGCAGTCGGCGACGAAGCGCAGGAACCCGCCGGCCACCCCACCGTCGCACACCCGATGATCGAACGCCAGGGACAGCTGGGCGATCTTGCGAGCTACCACCTGCCCGTTCACGATCCAGGGCCGGTCGATGATCCTGCCGAGCCCGAGGATTGCAACCTCCGGATGATTGATGATGGCCGCGGACCCGTCCACACCGAATATGCCGTAATTGTTGACCGTGAACGTTCCGCCGGACAATTCTTTGGGCGACAGTTTGCCGGCCCGCGCCGCGGAGGTCTTGTCGGCGATTGCCCGGGTCAGTTCCCGCGCCGACAGATTCTGGGCCTCGCGAATGACCGGAACCATCAGTCCGCGTTCGGTCTGAGCCGCAAGGCCGAGATGGACGGCGGTCGGAATGACGATCTCGTCGCCTTCGATGTGGGCGTTGAGCTCCGGGAACCTGCGCAGCCCCACAATGGCGAATCGTGCGAAAAGCGCCAGCACACTGACCAGCTCAGCCGGTTTGCGGGCGTTCATCACAGCGCGAGCAGCCAGCAGGTCGGTGGCGTCCACGTCGACCCAAACGGTGGCTTCCGGAATCTCGCGCCGGGACGTGGACACCTTGTCGGCGATCAATCGGCGCACTCCGGTGATCGGAATACGTCTGGTTCCCGCCACCGCCAACTTCGGAGCCAAGTTTTCGTCCGCAACCTGCTCGTGCACAACAACATGCTCGTGCATAACGCCATCGGGCCTCACTCCATCGGCCGCAACCCCATCCGCCGCAACCCCACCGGCCGCAACCCCACCGGCCGCAAACACATCGGCCGCAGTGCCATCGGCCGCAACCCCACCGGAGGCAACCCCATCGGCCGCAACGCCATCGGCCGCAATGGAGGGCGTCGAGGCCGATCGAGCCGCGATCGCTTTCTCCACATCGGAACGACGGACGGTGCCGGCCGTGCCGGTGGCGGTCAGGGTCGCCAGATCGATCCCAGCACTTCGGGCCAGCCTTCGGACCAGAGGCGAAATGACGGTGCGGTTGTTCGGGATTGCGTCCGCGGTGCCGGCGGCCGAAGTCGCCACCACCGGAACGATTCCCACCGAGCCGGACAAAGCTTGCTCGGTCGGTCGAGAGCGGCTGCGGCGAGGCGTCGGGGCGCCGGTGCCGTAACCGATCAGGACATTCCCGCTTGCCTGCTCCGTTGCCGGCTCGCCGAGAAGCGCATCCTTGGCCACGATGCCGACCTCGGAAGAAGCGGGCGCTTCGGCACTCTCGCGCCGGAGCGCCCCCGCTTCGACGTCGATCGCGTTGTCCACAACCGTGATCAACGGCGATCCGACGGCCAATGACTCGCCAGGTCGACCGAAGACCGCCATCACCCGGCCGGCAAAGGGAACCGGTACTTCGACGACGGCCTTGGCCGTCTCCAATTCCACGACGGGTTGATCGATGCTGACCTCGTCACCCACGTCGACCAGCCAGGCGACGATCTCCGCCTCGGTCAGGCCTTCGCCGAGATCCGGGAGCAGGAAGTCGGGCATCAGGCCACGCCTCGCGGCAGCACGACGGTGTCATGCCACTGCAGTCGGTCCACCGCGTCCAGAATTCGATCCACGGTCGGCAGGTGATACTTCTCGAGCTTCGGTGGCGCATAGGGCACATCGAATCCGGTGACCCGCAGGATCGGCGCCTGCAGGAAATGAAAGCACTCCTCGGTGAGCCGAGCGGCCACCTCGGCGCCGTATCCGCAGAAGCCGGACGCCTCGTGGATCACCACGGCTCGGCCCGTCTTCCGAACCGATGCACTCACCGTTGCGTCATCGAACGGGGACAGGCTGCGCAGATCGACGACCTCCAGACTCAGTCCGTCCTCCTGTGCCGCCTGCGCCGCTTCCAGAGCCGTGGCCAGCGTGCCGCCGTAGGAGATCAAGGTGGCGTCCGAACCCTCGCGCCGGATCGCGGCTCGATCGATCGCCGGACCTTCCCGGTCGAGCGACACACTTTCCTTCGACCAGTACCGGCGTTTGGGCTCCAGGAAGATGACCGGATCAGGGCAGTCGATGGCCTGCCGGAGCAGGGTGTATGCATCACCCGGAGTCGCCGGGCTCACCACCCGAAGGCCAGGAGTGTGGGCGTAGTACACCTCGGAGGAATCGCAATGATGTTCGACGCCGCCGATTCCGCCGCCGTACGGAATTCGGACCACGATGGGCAACGTGACGACCCCACGGGTCCGATTGTGGAGTTTGGCGAGATGACTGGTGATTTGCTCGAAAGCTGGATAGGCGAAGGCATCGAACTGCATTTCCACCACCGGCCGTAGACCGTTCATCGCCATTCCGATAGCCGTTCCGACGATTCCGGATTCGGCCAGCGGGGTATCGGTGACGCGGCTCTCGCCGAACTTCGTGGCCAATCCGTCGGTGACCCGGAAAACGCCACCCAACGCGCCGACATCCTCACCCAGCACCAGCACGCGGGGGTCGTCGGACAGTGCGTCGGAGAGAGCCTGGTTGAGTGCACCGGCCATGGTGATCGGCCTGGGGGCGAGCGGGATTCCGTCGTTCTGCCGTTCCTCGGTCGGGGCCGCGTCCGTTGCGATTCCCAACTTCTCAGCCACGTCGGCCGCCGGCCGACGTCGTCGAGGGCGAATCGGTTTCGGCAAGTTCGGCGGCCAGGAAAGCACGCTGCGCTTGCAGGGATGCGGTGGGCTCGACGTAGACGAACTTGAAGAGGTCGGCCGGATCCGGGTCCACCTCGTCGTTCATCCTGGTCCGGGTCGAGGTGGCGAACGCCTCGGCGGCGTCCCGGGCCGCCTGCAGCGAAGCCTCGTCCAGCAATCCCCGTTCCACCAGATGCCGTTCCAGCCTGACGATCGGGTCGCGCGCCACCCACGACTGCACCTCCTCGTCAGATCGGTAGCGGGTGGCGTCATCGGCATTGGTGTGGGAATCCATTCGATAGGTGATCGCCTCGATGAGAGTTGGCCCGCCTCCCGACCGGGCCCGAGCGACCGCCTCCTTCACCGCCGAATAGACGGCGGCCGCGTCATTGCCGTCGATCAACAACGACGGAATGCCGTAGCCGATTCCCTTGGCGGCCAACGAAGGAGCCGCGCTCTGCTTGGCAGATGGCACGCTGATCGCATAGCCGTTGTTCTGGACGAAGAAGATCACCGGTGCCTTCCACACAGCAGCGAAGTTCAGCGCTTCGTGCGTGTCACCTTCACTGGTCGCTCCGTCGCCCAGCATCACCAGGGCAACGGTGTCCTCGCCCTTGAGCACGGCTGCCCGAGCCAGCCCGACGGCATGCAATTCGTTGGTGGCCAGCGGCGTGCACTGCGGGGCCACTCGATGCAGATAGGGGTCGTAGCCGCTGTGCCAGTCGCCGCGCAGCAGGGTCAGCACCTCGATGGCGTCGACGCCTCTGGTGATCACGGCGACAGAATCCCGATACGTCGGGAACAGCCAGTCCTGATCCTCAAGGGCCAGCACTGCGCCGACCTGGCAGGCATCCTGACCCCGCGAAGACGGATAGACGGCCATCCGCCCCTGCTTCACCAAAGCGCCGGCCTGCGCATCGAACCGGCGGCCGATCACCATGGCGCGGTACAACTTTGTCAGTTCCTCGTCCGTGGGCGGCGTGAGGGTGGTGCTCTGCGCCCCGTCGACACCGGAGCCTGCGTCCGGTGTCCAGCACCCGTCTTCGGACAGCAGGACGAGCGGGACGTCACTGGGCAACAGAGCTCGGTCGAACACGTCGGGGCGCGCGGCGGTGAGCATGGAGCACCTCCAACATCGGCGGCAGTTGCCGCGGTTCAGGATTACTCGACTATGCCGCAGTGATGCCGATCGTCCTAGCTCTTGGTCAGAGTCTGGACATATGGCCTCGAACTGAGGCAGAATCGGCCAGATGACCGACAAGGTGCCGCCTGCGTCCGTGCCCGTTGGACAGATGATCGTGGATGAGACCGACCGCGCCATCATCACTGCGCTGTCCGCAGATGCACGACTGTCGATGCGGGCGCTTGCCGAACAGGTGCATGTGTCAAGGGCAGGCGTGTACGCCCGTGTCTCCCGCCTCGAGCAACTCGGCGTCATCGCGGGTTACACAGCGGTCACCGACCCCCTGCTGGTCGGTCACGGCGTGTCCGCCTACGTCTACCTGCGAATAGCTCAGCAGTCCTGGAAAGCGGTTCGCGAGCAGATCAGTGTCATTCCCGAGGTCGAACATGCCGCTTTGATCTCGGGCGATGACGACCTTGCGTTGCTCGTCCGGGCGGCCGATGCAGCCGGCCTGCGCGATCTGGTGCTCAATCGATTCCAGACCATGCCGAACGTGTTGGCCACCAAAACCATTCTGATCCTCGACGAGTTGCCCCACCCCCATCTGCGACGAGCCGAGAAGAATGGTTCCCGTTAGCCGGTGCCTTTCAGCAAATGACGACGAGTGCGCATGTTGTCGGTCAAGACTTGTCGTCAGCGAAGATAGCGCGCGAAGTATTCCTCGATCCGGGCCCACGCCTCCGGTGCCGCTTCGGGAACCGGCTTGATACCGAGCACTCGGAATACCGGCCGTAGCGGACGCGGTCCACTTTCCGTCTCGTTCAGGAAGGCATGCCCAGCGGTCGGAAAGTTCTTCACGTCGTGCGGGATGGCCGCCTTGGTCAGTGCCAGTTCAACCTTGGCCGCCGCCCCTGGCAAGGTACGGTCCCGGGCGCCGTAGTTGGCAACCACCGGACAAGCGCCCTCGAGCGAGGCTTCGAGATTCTTGTTCACATGCCCGTAGTTGTCGGCGACCACGTCGAAACCGGTGTTCGCCGTGAGCAGCGCGAATCCGCCGCCGATGCAGAAGCCGATCACACCGATCTTCTTCGTGCATTGCGGCGAACGAAGCAGCCATTGCCGGGCCGTCTCGATATCGGCGAAGACCTGACCCTGCCCTTTGCTCAGCGCCCGGAAGGATGAGATGAGGCACCGGAGTTTCCCGCCCGCAGTGAACAGATTCACTGCCAACGTCAGATAACCGGCATCGGCGAGCCGATCTGCGGAACGACGCATGTTCGCGTCCAACCCGAACAATTCATGTATCAGAACCACTCCGGGCCACGGTCCGTCGCCGCTGGGTACGGCCAGATAACCGTTCAGTTTCGACGATCCGCCGGTTACGGGGCTCAGTTCGGACAGGTCGACATCGGTCACCGGATCACCATCCCTTGGTAAAAAATCGTGCTCTGTCGCGGTTGGATCGTGCTCTATCGGTTGGGTCATGCTTGACGGTCGGCGGTCATCGACCGCCGGTCGACTCCGTCATCGACAAGAATGCCCAAGGTCTGTAGACCGGCGGCGACGTCGGCGGCATCGATGGACCGGACCAGATGGTGGTTCACGATCAATCCATGCATGAGGCTCGACAGTACGTACGCTGCCGAACCCAACTCCATGTCGTCGCGGATCTGACCTTGGACCTGCCAGGCCCGCAGTATGGCCTCGATGCTGATCAGTGACTCGCCGTAGCGCATTCCGGCCTGCTCGTGCAGATGTGGGTTGCGTACCGCCTCGGCCCAGGTCTGCAATGCCAGCCGGGTCAGGTCGTACTCGGAGTGAGCTGCCCTGCGATGCAGTGCCTCGACGAGCGAGTACACCAGTTCACGCGGGCTGGGCAGTGGTTCCTGCTCCGATGCGTTCACGAAAACGTCGCGCACCGTGGTCATGCCTTGTTCGGCGGTGGCGTCGATGAGATCGTCCTTGCTGCGGAAGTACCGGTAGACGGCACTGGAGGACATTCCTGACTCGGAGATCACATCGTCCATCGAGGTCTGATGAAAGCCGTTGCGGGAGAAACAGATCCAGGCGCTCGTGAGAATGTGCGCGCGGCGTCTGGTCTTGGTCTGCTCACTGAGGCGAGGCATCTGCAGATTCTAAACGAAAACGGACTTCAGCGTTTGGTCGGAACCTTGGAACGCGCCGATCCGCGAGTCCGACGAGCCCGTTCAATTCGTGTGACGGTCCAGGAACGTCAGTACTTCGGTGTCGTCCACGCCCGGGAACACGCCCGGCGGCATGGCCGCCAACAGGTGGGAGTGCACCCGGGCACTGGGCCAGACCTTGTCCGCCCAGCGGTCGGCCAGTTGCGCAGGCGGCTGCAGGCAGCACGTCGGGTCGGGGCAGCGAGATCGGGACCGCTCCCTGGTCTCCCGCCCACGCATCCACTTCGCGTCGGCGTAGTGCATTCCGACGCTGACCGAGAAGTCTCCGCCGGACGTACGATCGACGATGGCAGTGCACCAGTACGTGCCCGAGCCCGTATCGGTGTATTGCCGGTATGCCGCCGAGATGTCCGGCTGATCGAATACGACTCTGGCGGTCCAGTACTTGCAGACCCGCTGGCCCTCGATGGCCCCCACCGCGTCACTCGGAAAATGCACACCGTCGTTTTCGTACGCCTTGTGGATGACACCGGAGGACGAGATCCGCATGAAATGGACCGGCAGGTCGAAATGCTCGGTCGCCAGGTTGGTGAAACGGTGGGCAGCGGTCTCGTCGGAGCGGGTGCAGCGGTAGAGGCCAAGCTCCGGCCGGTGCGGGGAACGCCCGGCCGGCGCGGTATCGCCTCAAACCGGATCAGAATTGGTGCTGTTGCTGGACATCTCCGTAGTTGTGTCGTTCCGGATCAGCCGCAACACCCGCGTGCGCAGAGCCGCGAATTCGGGCAACGCCTTGGTCGTCAGCTGATCGCGGTTCCGTCCCAGATCGACCCGGATGTGTTCCCGAACCCTGGTCGGGGATCCGGACAGAACGGCGACATGATCGCCGAGATAGACCGCTTCGTCGATGTCGTGAGTCACCAAGATCACGGTGACCCCGAATTCGTCGCGCACTCCAAGGATGAGATCCTCCAATTCGGCGCGGGTTTGAGCGTCGACGGACGCGAACGGTTCGTCCATCAGCAGCGCATCGGGCGCAAAGGCAAGGGCTCGCGCGATGGCCACGCGTTGTTGCATGCCGCCGGAGAGCTGCCACGGGTACTGATCCCGGCTACCGGCCAGACCCACCGCGTCCAGCGCCGCCCGTGCTCGCTGCCCGCGTTCGCCTTTCGTCATCCCCTTGGAGCGCAGCGGCAGCATCACATTGCGTTCCACCGACATCCACGGCATGAGTGAACGGCTGTAGTCCTGGAACACCACGGCCAGTCGAGCTGGTGGTTTGTCCACCCGCTCGCCGGACAGAAACACCGCGCCCGAGGTCGGAGCGAGCAGTCCGGACATGCAGCGCAGCAATGTCGTCTTGCCGGCGCCCGATGGCCCCACGATGCACAGAAATTCGCCCTGCGCGACGGTGAGGTCGACGTGCTCGAGAACCAGTTCGTCCCCAGTTCCGCCCTGGTAGCGCTTGGACAACGCGCGGACCGAAAGAATCGGCATCGCAGACTCTGGCTCGGTTGTCGGTGTATTCGGCATCGGAATGGTTCCCGTCATCTACTGCTCCCTATTTCACCGTCTGCCGCATCCCACGGTGCCAGCCCAGAACGAGGCGCTCGAACCCGCGAAATGCGATGTTGAAAAGATATCCGAGCAGGCCCAGTAGAATCATGCTTGCCCACATCTCGGGGATCTCGAAATTGCGTTGCGCCGTCAGCAGCTGATAGCCGATTCCGTTGGTCGACCCGAACTGTTCACTGAAGACGAGCATGATGATCCCCACCGACAGTGCCGTTCGCATTCCGGCGACGATCTGTGGGCTTGCCGCCCGGATCACCATCCTGGGAAGCCGGTCCGACCAGCGGATTCGATAGCTTCGAGCCACGTCCGTCACCATCGGGTCGATGCTCCGCACCCCGTCGATCGTGTTCAGCAGCACGGGCCACACCGTCGCCGACACAATCACGATCACCTGCATTTCGGCGCCGATCCCGAGCAGTAGCAGGGCAGCCGGCACCAGGGCAACCCCCGGCACCGCCCTGACGAATTCCAGAATCGGCGTGAACGCGTCGGCCAGAACCGGTATCAGGCCCAGGACCAGGCCCCCGAGCACACCCAGGAGGCTGGCCAGGACGAATCCGAGTGCCAGATGCTCCAAGCTGGGCAGCAGGTCGGAATTGAAATGGGAGAACAACCAGACGTCACCGAAGGTGGACATGATCCTGGACAGCGGCGGAAAATACAGCGATGAGCTACCCGAACTGGCGGTCCACCACATTGCCACCAGCGCAACCGGCACCACCAGTTCGACAGCGATCAACCACAGCCGCTTGCTCATGCCTACGCGCGAGCCCGGTTTGACGAATGCCACAACAGAAACCTCCTCTCCAAGCGCATCAGGACAAGGTTGAGCACCACACCGAGCACCGCGGCGACAACAACGAAGGCGAACATCTCCGGAATCAGATCGTTCTGTTGCGCGAGTGCAATGCTGGCGCCCAGACCGGGTGCACCGCCGAGCAATTCGCCGCCGATCGTCAACAGCAGGCTCACCGTCGCGGCAATCCGGATTCCGGTAGCGATGAACGGCGCCGCGCTCGGCACGACGACGGCAAAGATCAGTTCACGCCGCCGGAACTGGTAGGAACGAGCCACGTCCCGGGAGACCGGATCGACCTGATGTACCCCGTACATCGTCTGCAGCAACAGCGGCCAGACAGATCCGAAGATGAGCAGCAACAGAACCATCCGCTCCGTCGCCCCGTAGAGCAGGAGAGCCAGCGGCAGCACCGCCACCGGCGGGATCGTTCGCAGGAAGTCAATCGTCACCCGGAACAGCCGGTAGACCAGGTCGACAGAACCCAGCAACAGGCCGGCGGGAATTGCAATGATCATGGAGATCACCAACCCGATCATCCAGGTTCGCAGCGTCGAACCGACGCCGGCCCAGAACTCTGCGGTCGGAAGAACGGTGGCCAGCGCCCGGGCAACGTCCGTCGGCTTTGCCACCGCATCCGTCGACAGCACTCCGGCCGCGACGAGCCACTGCCAGACACCCAGCACCACCGCGACACACACCAAGCGCCTGAGCAGCGACTTCAATTTGTCTCCTCAGCGGTGAGAACCCCTGCGACCGATCGAAAGCGATTGACCGCACACGAACGGATGGGAAATGGCGAACATGAGCAACCACCGAGGCGCTCAGAAGTGCGCCGGGAACCCGCTCTGCGGCGCCGGCTCACGGACGTGAACATTCGATTCGCCCACCGCCGTGTTGAGCGCCTCGATGGTGTTCTCACAGACGCGACGGAAGGCCATCACATCGATTCCCAGGCAGAACACCGCAATGCCATCCTCGAGCGCCTTGCTGCAATTGGAACTGCTGGGTTCGAGGATGGGGCCTCCGAGCAGCACCACCCCGTTGCTGCGGGCGGCCTCCTTGACAGTCTTGTAGGCATCCCGAACTTTGGTACTGGAGTGCATCGCGGCGCCTTCGCCCATCGCGAAGGCCAGTTCACCGGCCGCGAAGACGATGATCCGCACGCGGTCGAGGGCGCAGATCTCCTCGATGTTCTCCAGGGCATCCAGCGTCTCGATCAGCGGTATCACCACAACGCCGGCATCACTCAACTCGGTATGTTCGCCGAAGGCTCGAATTGAGTAGCCGGCGGCGCGATAAGCAGGACAGATTCCCCGGTGGCCGGTTGGTGGGTACAGGACAGCATCGAGAACACCCAGGATATCCGCGGCCGACCGAACCATCGGTACGAACAGTCCGTCCGCGCCTGCTTCCAGCGCCCGGCGGGCCGCGGTGTAGTCGTCGGGTTCCGGAATCCGAACGAGTGAGATGAGGCCAACCCCGTCGGCTGTCCTGATCGTATCCTCCAGATCGCGCGGATTGATCGCGCAGTGCTCGCTGTCCAGCCAGACGTAGTCGAAGCCGGTCAGCCCGAGTACCTCGATCAATGCGTGGTTCCCGGTAAAACATTGCATACCAACCGGAATGACCTTGTTCTCGATCATCTGGAGGAGATTCTTCTTCTGCACCACGTTGAGATCCCTTTCTGGTGCCGTCCGCATCGAGCGGCGGCATTGATGAACGGCAGTGGCGGTGGCCGGCGGCCGTTCGGAGCGTTTCCCGGTCGTCAGGCACCCGGGTCGGGCCGCAGCGAAGCAGCTTCGATACCGGCAACCGCCATGGCCTCGTCCAGGTCCGGCAGGTGGCCGCTGACTCCGACGGCCCCGACGATCTCACGTGAATTGCGGCGCACCAGCACACCCCCCGGAACAGGGACCAGGTTGCCCTCCGCCAGCGCAACCAGCGAATTCACAAAGTGCGGGTGAGACTCCGCCCGAGCGGCCAGCGCTCGACTGCTCACTCCCATGTTGAGCGCGCCGAGGGCTTTTCCTCGCGAGATGCGCTCCCGCAGCAAACTCGACCCATCCTGACGGACGAAGGCGATCAGATTGCCTCCGGCGTCCAGCACTGCAATCGTCATCGGTGGCAACTCTTTTTCGCGGGCGAAGTCCAGAGCGTGGTGAATGATGATCCTCGCCTCGTCCAGGGTGATCGACATGCATTTGTCCTCTCGGTTTCCCGCGGGTGCTATTCGACGTATTCCACGCCGGCGAACCCGCCGACCGGATCGGTGTAGAAGCCGAGCACCAGTCCGTCGGGCGCCTGGACGTCGACGGAATGAGCGATCCGGCGGCGAGTGACTTCAGAATGCTCGATGTGGTGGCCGTCGAAATGGGCAACCCATCGGTCGAGCCCGGCCCGGTCCCCTACCCCGAACGCGACCGGCCGGTAGCCAGCGGCTCCCGCCGCCGCCGCGGGATCGATCCGCAACTCGACCATCGGACCGGCTACCGGTAGCTTCAACACAACTGCGAAGACAGCACCGTCGGAGTCGTGATGGTCGAAGCGATCCACTCGCTCGGCGTCCAGACAAACCTCGTACCAGTCGACATTCCTGCCGAGCTCCCTGACCGGAATCGTCACGTGGTGCACACCGGTGAAGTGCACGCCCTCCAGCCCTGCTTCGCTGCCGCTCGACTGGATCACGGTGCGTAGAGAGCTGTGTCGAGATTGACCGGCGCCTTGATGGTCTTGTACTTGAGCATCAGTTGCTGCACCTGCTCCATGGCCGGCTTTCCAATGGTGGCCGGGACGAATGCCGGAAGAGTTATGGCAGCGGCATCTGCTGGAGTCAATGTGAGAACCTTGGCGGCGAAAGCCCGCACGACGTCGGGATGCTGCGATTCGTAGGTGTTCGCCTTGGACATGGATTCGGCGAACTTGTTGACCACATCCGGATGTTGAGCCAGGTACTGCTTGCTGGTGATGTACACGAACAATGGGACCGATGGCAGCGCCTCGGCCATCGGCGAAAAGAGGGAACGCAGACCCTTCGACTTTCCCTGGGTGATCGCCGGTTCGCTGAGAACGGCCGCATCGACGAGTCCACCGGCAACTCCGGCGGCCATCGTCGGTGGTGGTATTTCGACGAAATGCACCTTGGTCGAGTCGCCGCCGAGTTTGTCGATCGCAGCCGCAGCGCTCAATTGAGACGTGTTTCCGATTCCGTTGACCGCAATCTTCTTGCCGGACAGGTCTTTCGCCGATTTGATGTCACCGCCGGATTTGACCAGCACTCCGGTGGCGTCGTTCTTCGCCGTCGAGCCACTGGTGGCCGCCATCGCCACGATGACAAGCGGCACACCCTTGGAGATTGCGGTCAGCGCGCCCACCGAGTCGGCCGCGGTGAATTGGATCTGCCCATTCAGTAGCAGCGGAATCGCCGCGGCACCCGAAGCGACGGTCTGCTTCACGACGTTCAGACCGTCGGCGGCAAAGAACGGAGTGGAGAGGCTGACGAGATACGTGCCTCCGCCGACTCCCACGGTCACGTCTGTCTTCGGGCCCGCAGCGACTGTTCCGCCGCTGCCCGGTGCGGCTGCGCTGCTATCGCCGGCTGGTGTGCTGAGGCTGGTGGTGCTGCTGCCGGCAGGTGATGCCGGCGTCGAGTTGGAGCCGCACGCCGACAAGAGCGTGACCGCGACTACTGCGGCCGCCCAGGCAACACCACGATGTGTTCTGGTTCTCATGTTCGAATCTCCTGATCTGGTGATCGGCTTGGGGAAGTGCCTGCGAGGCGCGGTGGTGGGCCTTCACCGACGGTCTGGTCCGCGCAGGTGGGGTGGTTGGGCGACCAACGGCCGGAAGTGGCGTCAGGTCGCAGACGCGTTCGGAAGAGCGTCGATCATCGATCCGACGAGTAGGCAGGGAGCATCGGACCTGTTACTCCAGGCGTGGTTGGTGCCGCGAATGATGACGGTGTCGCCCGGCGTCATCAGGACTTCTTCCACGTCCGTGACGAGGTAGATGTCACCGATGACACAGGTGATGGCGTCCAGCGTGTCGGTACGGTGCATCGTCGGGTGCCGCGCGCTTTCCTCCTCGGTGGCATCGATCTTCTGGCCGATCTCCGCGTTCAGTTCGGCGAAAGCCTTCCGGTGCTCGTCGGCATTGTCATGATCCGGTGGGATCTCCAGCGCGCGCACCAACATGCCGCCCGCAAACGGTTCCCGGGTGGTGACATCCAGGGCGCGGTCACCCTCGATGCTGTTGTCCACCGGAGTTTCCTTGGTCCCCCACAACGTGGCACGCCAGAAGAATCCCTCTTTGGATTGCACGTTGGTCTGTTCGGTGTCGAGCACCGCCGACTTGCCGTCGGTATTTGCTCCGACCACGTATCGCTTCCAACGAGACATGATGTTCCTTTCCTTGATGACAACCGGCACAGTCGGGAATTGGGTCAGAACTGCAAGGCGCCGGCGGACCTTCGGCATGCACGCCCATGTCGGGTCGCAACCGACGCTCGGACACCGGCCGGCCGGGGTTCCGGCTGTGCTGTCGAGTGAGCACCGGCGATCGGTCCCGCCTGCTGTGACCATAGTCATCTGGTAACCTGATATCAAGTGATCAGGAAGAATTTGGCTGAAGGAAGGGAACGCACCAGCGAGGGGTTGCGCATGCGATGCTGGCTGCCCACCCGAAGCTCCCAGGCTTACGCCGAAACTCCCGCAAGGCTCGCGGGGAGGCGCGAACATGCACCGGGGCCCTACGCACGACCGCCGAGGAGATTCGATGAACGAGGTGATGACCGGTGCGCCGTTTCATCGGGACCGAACGCGGGCCAGCGATCAGATCTCGGCGGACCTCCGGCTGCAGATTCTGTCCGGACGTCTGCCCCGAGGAACCCGGCTGCCCTCTGAGAAAGACCTCGCCGCCCACTACGCCGTCAGTACGCCGACAGTGCGAGAGGCATTGGGCGCGTTGGGTGCGATGAGTTTGATCGAGGTCCGGCACGGCTCCGGGGCGTTCGTCATCGCGGAACCGGGGAAGCTCCTCACCTCCGCGATGAACGCGGTGGTGCAGCTGGAGAACGTTGATCTGCTGAGCATTTTGGAGGTCTCGGAAGCGTTGTACATCAAAGCGTTGCAGCTGGCTGCAGCCAATGCCACCCCGGATGATCTCAGCACCCTCCGCGCCGCCGCGGACAGATTCGAACCGGGGGCCACGGACCCGGACTTCTCGGGCGCTCTGTCAGCATTCTTGCGGGCCCTTGTCGGCATTTCGCACAATGCTCTGCTGATCAATCTCTCCGGGTTCCTGATCGACTCGCACATCACCCTGGCGGAAAAGGTGGCCACGCGATCACCGTCGGCCTGGGTGAACGTCGCCGGGGTCCTCAAGGCCGAGCGCAGTGCGATCGTCGAGGCACTCGAGAAGAACGACACACCCGCGGCCGAGACCGCGCTCCTGGCGTACACGCAGCATGCCAAGGATCTGGTGAGCCGGCTTGTCACCGACCGTCCGGACGAAATCGCCGCCACGAGCTGAGGCCGGCTCCGAGCAGGACGATCACAAATGGGCCCGGAACGGGCTGTTCATCCGGTCGACGGGCCGGCAGGCAACACAGGCAGAACAACGGCCCGACACTCGCCGAAACCAATCGACACTGCGCCGGCCCTGTTGGCCCTGGCCCGCAGCAGAACTTCGTCCCCGTCCTCGAGGAAGGTCCGAATCTCCCCCGTCGGCAGTCTGATCGAGTCGCGGCCACCGTGGGTGAGTTCCAGCAGCGACCCGCGCCCGTCGTCGGTCGGGCCGGAAACAGTTCCCGTCCCCAGGAGGTCACCCGGACGCAGGTTGCACCCGCCGCTCACATGGTGAGTGAGGAGTTGCGCAACGCTCCAGTACATGTGCTCGGTGGAACTGAGCGCCAGCCGGTGTGGCGGAACTCCGTCGGCCCGCATCGTGGACGTGCTGAGCAGTACCTCGAGCTCCAAATCCAAACCGCCGATTCGCTGATCGTCGATATCGTCCAGATACGGCAGCGGCGCGGGATCCCCCACCGGTCGAATCGCCATGGCTGCGCGGAAGGGCGCCAACGCTTCCGGAGTGATCACCCAGGTGGATACGGTGGTGGCGAAATTCTTCGCCAGAAACGGTCCGAGCGGCTGGTATTCCCAGGACTGCACGTCCCTGGTGGACCAGTCGTTGAGCAGGCAGTATCCGGCGACATGCTCAGCGGCCCGACCGATCGACACCGGGCTCCCCTGCTCGGTCCCGGTACCCACCCACACCCCCAACTCCAGTTCGAAATCCAATCGGCGACTAGGAAGATACGAGGGTGCCGGATCGTCCGGACCCTTGAGTTGGCCGCTCGGCCGGCGGAACGGAATTCCGCTCGGACGCACGGTCGATGCGCGTCCGTGGTAGCCGATGGGTACCCATTTGTAGTTGGGCGGCAACGGATCCTCCGGGCGGAACAACTCACCGACAGCGGTCGCGTGATGGATGCCGGCGTAGAAATCGGTGTAGTCCCCGATCGTCACCGGTAGGGCCGGCCGCGCATCGGCCACGGCACACAACATGCCGGCCACTGCCGACTCGTTGATCGTCCGCCGAGTCAACAGGGCCGACACCGTGGCGCGCAGGGCCTTCCGGGGCTCGGCGCCCAGTTCGAACAATCGGTTCAGGCTGTTCTGCGACGCTGCCGCGGCAGCAGTCTGCGCCGCCCCGGACAGCAGCCCGCTGTCGGCCAGGGCCCGCAGGTCCAGGATTTCGTCGCCGATCCGAATACCGCCCCTGCGGCTCGAATCGTTCTGGCTGTCGGCGGTATTCGCGAAAATTCCGAAGGGAAGGTTCTGGATGGGAAACTCGGGGTGACCGTTGGCAGACTCGACCCAGCTATCGAGGTCGGTGCGGTGGGTATCGTCCATACCGCCGGCCGCGTCGGCGCTCATGTCGTTGCCGTCGGAAAACGCCTGTCCAGGCCGATCCAGCAATCGGCGTAGTGCTGCTGCAGCTGCGGCAGCAGCGCGGCATACCTGCTGACCCGCTGCGGGAACCGGGTTTCGAACATGAATGCCATCGTCCCGGAGAGCTTCACCGGACCCAGTTCGACGGAGGAGGCCCGTTCGAAAGCCTCGGTGTCCGGGCCGTGCGGTTGCATGGAATTGTGCAGGCTGAATCCTCCCGGCACGAACCCTTCCGGCTTCGCCTCGTACACACCGTGGATCAGACCCATGAATTCGCTCATGATGTTCAGGTGGTACCACGGTGGACGGAATGTATTCTCGGCGACCTGCCATCGATCCGGGAATATCACGAAATCGACATTTGCTGTTCCCGGTGTCTCCGAGGGGGAGGTGAGCACGGTGAAGATCGATGGATCCGCGTGGTCGAAAAGCAGCGGACCGACCGGCGAGAACCGGCGCAGATCGTATTTGTAGGGTGCGTAGTTGCCGTGCCAGGCCACCACGTCCAGTGGAGAATGGTCCAGATCGGTGCACCACAGGGCCCCGCCCCACTTGACGTACAGCCGGGATGGCGCGTCGACTTCCTCGTACGCAGCCACCGGAGTGAGGAAATCCCTCGGATTTGCCAGGCAGTTCGCCCCGATCGGTCCGCGTTCGGGCAGCGTGAACGAGCCGCCGTAGTTCTCGCACAGATAACCACGCGCCGGTCCTTCGACGAGTTCCACCCGGAACTTGACGCCCCGTGGAATCACCACGATCTCGCCGGGTTCGGCTTCGATGATGCCGAATTCCGTCCAGAACCGCAGGCTCCCCTGCTGAGGCACGAACAGCATTTCGCCGTCACCGTTGTAGAAATACTCATTCGTCATCGACCGCGTGATCAGAAAGATGTGGTTCGCAGCACCTGCCATCGAGAAGACGTCGCCGCCCGAAGTGATGGTGCGCACTCCGGTCAGAAGGGTCAGCGCCTCGTCCGGCACCGGAATCGGATCCCACCGCATCGGCCCTGGCGGCACCTCCCAGGCCACGTCCGGAGCGGTCAACCACAGTTGCGATTCGACCTTCCGAAATCTTCCCCAATGCCGCACCGTCGGCCGGATTCGGTACAACCACGATCGCTCGTTGCTCCGTCGCGGCGCCGTGAACGGTGAGCCGCTCAACTGCTCGGCATACAGGCCGAAGGCGCACCGTTGCGGTGAATTCCGCCCGATCGGGAGTGCCCCTTTTCTGGCCTCGGACTCGAAACCGTTGCCGAACCCCGACTGGTAATCGAGCTTGGAGGCCACCGGTTCACCGCCCGCAACTTCGTTCCCGGCTTCCGCCGTGGCGAATGACCGATCGGTCATGGTCTTCTCCGTTCTGCGCCTGACGGCGGACGTTCCTGACTGATCATAAATTCCCACGCAACGACTGTTCGCGCTCGATGGCTTGGAACAGGGCCGAGAAGTTTCCGATGCCGAACCCCAATGAGCCGTGCCGTTCGATGAATTCGAAGAATACGGTCGGCCGATCACCGATCGGCTTGGTGAAGATCTGCAACAGATAGCCGTCCTCGTCCCGATCGACCAGTATCCCGCGCTTCTGCAGTTCCTCGATCGGTGCTCTGACGTTTCCGATGCGGGCGCGCAGTTCCGGATCCTGGTAGTAGGAATCGGGCGTCGTGAGGAATTCGATTCCCTGCGCACTCAGCCCATCGACGGTGCCCAGGATGTCGTTCGTCGCCAGCGCGAGATGCTGCACCCCCGGACCGGTATTGAACTCGAGATATTCGTCGATCTGTGATTTCCTTTTCCCGAGGGCCGGCTCGTTGAGCGGAAACTTGACCCGATGGTTGCCACTGGACACCACTTTGCTCATCAGGGCCGAATACTCGGTGGCGATGTCCTCGCCGACGAACTCGGCCATGTTCGTGAAGCCCATGACCCGGTTGTAGAAGCCGACCCACTCATCCATCTTGCCGAGCTCCACGTTTCCGACGACGTGGTCGAGTGCCTGGAAGAGCCGCCGCGGTGCGCCGGCGGGTTTGACGAGGGCTCCGGTACGGGAAACGTAGCCAGGCAGGTACGGACCCCGGTAGGCCGAGCGGTCGAGAAGCGTGTGCCGGGTCTGTCCGTAGGTTGCGATGGCAGCCCGACGGACGGTGCCGTTCTCGTCGAAGACGTTGTTGGGCTCCTCGAGCACGGTCGCTCCCTGGGCGCGGGCGTGCGCGATGCACTTGTCCACGTCGGGCACCTCGAGCGCCACGTCCTGCACGCAGTCGCCGTGCCGCCGGTGAACATCGGCCAATGTGCTGTCGGGTGCAACAGCCCCGTTGAGGACGAAGCGCACACCGCCGCTGCGGAGAACGAACGACTTGTGGTCGCGATTGCCGGTCTCGGGTCCCGAATATGCGACCAGCTCCATGCCGTAGGCGGACTGGTAGTGCTGCGCGGCTTGGGTGGCATTGCCGACGACCCAACCGATCGAATCCCAACCGATCAACGGAAAGGGGTCGGCCGCGGCGTCGTACTCGACAAGACCGACGAGTTGACGCAGTTCGTCGAGGTTGAGATCGGCAAGCTTCTCGTCGCTGGTCAGCGTCTGCTCGATGGTCATCGGCCGGTCTCCTGGTATGCGCCCGACGCGGCCGGGTCGCCGCAGTCCCGAGCCATGAAACTCCGACCTAGCCGGCTGCACAACGATGACCTTTTCCGCTACCCATTCTGTATTCGCTGCTCAGCTCATGGCCGGGCAAGCTCTACAATCTGTCCATCTGATCGACTGGCCGAGGAGACCGATGGATTCCTACCCTCTGGACAACCTGGATCTTCGGCTGCTGACAGTGATGCAGGAGAGCCCGCGGGCCGGCGAACTGGAACTCTCCCGACTCGTCTCGGTCGCCCGAGCGACCGTTCACGCCCGGCTGCGACGGATGCAGGAGGCCGGAGTGATCGTCGGCTACGGTCCGGACCTCGATCTGGCCGCGGCCGGATATTCGGTGGCGGCATTCGTCACGCTCGAGATCGCCCAGGGAGCCCTGGACGAGATCACCGGCGATCTGCAGCGCATCGTCGGAGTGCTCGAGGCGTATGTCACGACCGGCGCCGGCGATGTCCTGTGTCGGGTGGCTGCACGTTCTCACCACGATTTGCAGGCCACGCTGCTCAGTTTGAGCCGATGCTCATCGGTGGTCCGATCCACCAGCGTGGTGGTCCTGTCGGAGATCGTGCGCAGGCGCACCCTGCCCCTGCTGGCATCCGGCGTCACCGAAGGATCCGGGCGCGCTCCGGCGTACCGCGACGACTGATCCGACGAGCGCGCAAACAGAAACGCACCCTTGCGTATGGCCCTGGCCTGTCCTAGCCTTGCGACGACCGTCACGACGGGTCGTTCACCAGAACTTCTGGATCGGTGGCAGACGTCGTCCCTGCATTCCATCGTCGTTCGCACTCGAAAGGCCCTGCTGATGATGAACATCCGGATCGAGCAGGGACTTCTCAGCGGCGCAGAACAGGACGGCGTCCACCGGTTCCTCGGTCTGCCCTTCGCGCAGCCGCCTGTCGGTGAACTGCGTTGGCAGCCGCCGAGACCCCCCTCCGGATGGGATGGCGTGCGAGACGCCACGAAATTCGGCAACGCTGCCATCCAAACGGCGAACACCGGCTTCGACGTCGGAGCATCGCAGAGCGAGGACTGCCTCTACCTCAACGTCTGGACGACGGATCCCGATCCTGCATCGCGGCAACCGGTGATGGTGTGGATGCACGGCGGTGGATTCCTCAATGGAGCCGCCTCGATGAAGTTGTGGACGGGCGAGGAGTTGGCCCGCCGCGGCGTCACCGTGGTCTCGGTCAACTATCGCTTGGGCGCTTTCGGATTTCTGACCCACCCCGACGTCGGGTCGAACTTCGGCGTGCTGGACTGGGTCGCGGCGCTCAGCTGGATTTCGAAGAACATCCAGGCATTCGGCGGCGACCCTGACAATGTGACGATCTTCGGACAGTCCGCCGGAGGTGCGGCCGTTCGCGCGCTCCTTTCCACCAAAACGGCAAAGGGCCTTTTTCATCGCGCGATCATCCAGAGCGCCGGTTTCGAGGATTACGCAGTCGTCGACTCCCCGTCCTACCAGAGGTCCGCCGCCGCTACCGAGAAACTCTTCGATCAGTTGGGCAGCCACGACATCGACGTGCTGCGGCAGGTTCCGACCGAGAAGGTGCGGGCGGCATCGCTGGCCCTGTCCGGTATCTTCCCGCCGACCGGGCAGGTGCACACCCCGGCCAACCTTGTCTGGTATCCGATCGCCGACGGCGACGTGATGGACGACGGTTTCACCGGATGGCCACCTGAGGTGCCGGTGATGTTGGGCTGCACGCAGAACGAGGCCAGGTTCTTCGTCCAGCCCACTCTGCTGTACGCCCACCCCGAACTCGATCCGGCTGCGGTGTATACCCAGGCCACGCTCGAACACATGAGCAAGGCCCTGGGCGGAAATCGGAGCCCGGAGATACTCGCGCACTTCGCGGCCTCCGGCCTTTCCGCCTACGAAGCGCTGGCCGAGCTGATCACGGTCGCGGTCTGGCACGAGCCGGCGTCCGCGACGATCGAACGGTTGACCGAACTGGGTCGCACGCCCTTCTTCTACCGCTTTGCGCGAGTGTCCCCGGGCGCCCGCCAATCCGGCCTGCTGGCCAAGCACAGTGCCGAGATCCCTTACCTGTTCAGCAGTATGGTTCCGCCGCAGGTATACGAAGACGTGGACCGGGATGTTTCGAACGCGCTCCAGCACGCTTGGACAGAGTTCGCCCGAACCGGAACACCGCGAAATCTGGACGGGTCCCCGTGGGAGAAATCCGACCGGAGTGCTGCGCGGCTCACCGTGATCTCCGATTCCAATTCGTCCGGTCCCGTCGAGCCCGATCCACTCACCGACCTGATCGGCTCCGCGCGCCGGCCGGCGACCGTCGCATTCCGGGAACACAAATGATCACCTTCCGCACGAACACTTCTCGCACGCTGAGCTACCACCGGCGCGGCGACGGTCCACTGGTGGTCATGCTTCCCGGCGGACCCGGCCTCGACCCCGAAACGTACTTCGCCAACAGCGGGCTCCAGGGGTTGTCTGCGCTGGTGTTCTGCCCGCGCGGCACCGGTAGGTCGGATCCACCACCGACGCCAGAGGGATACCGGATGGCCGGATATGTCGAAGATGTCGAGGAACTTCGGTTGCACCTCGGAGTGCCGACACTGACTCTGTACGGCAGCAGCCACGGCGCTTCCACCGCACTGGCCTACGCCTGCGCATATCCGAACCAGGTCGCCCGGCTGGTACTTGTCAACGGTCCGGCGCGGGTGGACGCGCCATTCATGACGGCACTTGCCAACGCTCGCAAGCGTTTCGCGGCCACCGTTCCGGACGGCGGCGAGCGCCTCGCGGCAGCGGACGACGCCTTTGCAGTAATGCGGACGACCGGCGATGACATCACCCGTCGGAATGCTTTCAGAACTGTGATGAATCGATATGTCGCACGTCTCGGTGTCGACCAGGCGGCCTTTTTGGAGCGGCTCTGCGCGGCGCCGATGAACTTCGCCGCCGCCGGCCCGATGGGCGCGGAAATGGTCGGCGGGCTCGACCTTCTGCGCACGGCCACCGCGATCACGGCGAAAACGCTGGTCGTCGGCAGCGAACTGGACACCCAGGTTCCCATCGAACACATGCGTGAGATCGCCGACAGCATTCCCGGTGCGGACTTTCTCCCGTTCGACGACACCGGTCACTTTATCGAGGTCGAGCACAGGAACCGTTGGGCGACCCTGGTCGGCAATTTCTTGCGGTCCTGACAGATCACCCGAGCGGCGCGGCCCACCGCCGGCCTTGCGTTACTTTCGCTGCACCTTGTTCAGGTACCGCTGCACGATGACGACGGCGATGACGAACACGCCGGTGACCACTGACTGGGCCGCCTGCGGCAGGCTGGTGCCCAGGTTGATGTAGCTGCTCACCGCGCCGAGCAGCAGCACGCCCGCCGCCGTGCCGATCAGCGATCCGGCACCGCCGGTGAGTAGGGTGCCGCCGATGACGACGGCCGCGATGGCGTTGAGCTCGAATCCGGTGCCGAGGTCCGGCGTGCCGGACTGGCTGTATCCGGCGGCGAGCACACCGGCGATACCGGCCAGACCCGCGGAGGCGACGTACAGCCGGATCTTGGTGCTCCGCACCTTCAGACCCATCAACGAGGACGCATCTTCGCTGCCACCCAGCGCGTAGGTCGTCAGCCCGAACGAGGTCCGGGACAGCAATACGTGCGACACGAGATAGAGGACGAGCGCAATCAGAATTGGGTAACCGAGCGTGAACAGCGAACCGGTGCCGAACTTGTAGAAGGCGCCGCTCTGCGGCGCCGAGTAGACGTCGTTTCCGTTGTTGCTGACGAAGAAGACGAGCCCGCGGACGCCGTACAAACCGGCCAATGTCACGATGAAAGGCGGCAGGCCAACTCGCGCTATCAGCAGGCCCTGGACGAACCCGATCAACAGGGCCGCAGCGAGCGCGATCACAATTGCCAGGAACGCGCCTTTGCCGTAGCCCTTGTTCACGTCGAGCACCTTGGTGCACAGGATCGCGGACAGGGCGTAGACGGAGCCGACTGACAGGTCGATACCGCCTGTCACGATCACCAGCGTCATGCCGATGGCGATGATCGCCGGGAACGACACGGTGATCAGGACGTTGCGCAGATTGCCCGGCGTGCCGAATCCGCCGACGGTGACCGCGGCGAAGATGACGAACAGGACCAGGACGACGAGCGCACCGACACCGTCACGCTGCAGCAGGTGCGCGACCCGAGCCTTCTTCGACGTCGCCTCCAACGAGGCCTCGACACCGGCGCCGCGCGCGGAGTCGATCGAAAGTCCCTGGCTGTCGCCGCTGGTCATGAACGCGCTCGCTTCCGCTGGACGAGGACTGCGATGACGATGATGACCGCGGTCACCATCTGCGTCACCGCGTCACTGAAGTTGTGGAACGCCAGAGTGCTGCGCAGAACCTGCATGACCAGGGCCCCGGCGATCGTGCCGATGATGCGCACCCGCCCACCGGTCAGGGCCGTGCCGCCGACCACGACCGCCGTGATCGCATAGAGCTCGTAGCCGAGGCCGTTCGTGCTGGGGTCGTTCGTACTCGTGAACGTCGTCACGACCAGCCCGGCCCAGGCAGCGAGGAGCCCGCTGACGACGTACACGGCCAGCAACGTCTTGCGCACCGGAATGCCCGACAGGTAGGAGGCTCGAACGTTGTCGCCGATGGCGACGATACGTCGGCCGAAGATGGTGCGCCGCACCACGACTGCGATGATGATGACCGGGATCAGGGCGTCGTAGAACGGTGCCTGGATCCCCAGGAACGAGCCGGAACCGAATTTGAGCAACGTCGGGTCGGACACGCTCAGCGTGCTGGCCTGCAGCAGTACGGCGATGCCGCGCCCGGCCACCAGCAGGGCCAGGGTCGCGACGATGGGTTGCACCTCGAAGAAGGCCACCAGGGAGCCGGCGATCGATCCGACCACCATGCCGGCGATCAACACCAACGGCACGATGACGTAGGTCGGTAGGCCGGCATCGAGCGACTGGCCGATGACCGACGCGGAGATCGCCATGGTGGCACCGACCGAGAGGTCGATACCTTCGGTGCCGATGACCAGCGCCATTCCCAGGGCCACGATGAGGATCGGCGCCACCAGTACCAACTGGAGCTTCAAATTGCTCGGGGTCAGCCAGAACTGGGTGAAGATCGCGTTGTACAGCACCAGCAGCGCCAACGCGAAATAGACGCCGTTCTCCCGGAGGAAGGACAACGCCTTTCCGCGATCGAGCGTCCCGGTGGGTGGGAGAACTGCCTCAGACATGCGCGGAATCTCCGGATTCGTTGTCGGCGGAACCGGCGATCGCCTGCACGAGCTGGGCTTCGGTGAGCCGCTCTCCTTCGAGTTCGTCCACGATCGCCCCATCCCGAAGCACCAGAATTCGATGTGAGCCGTCGACGAGTTCCTCGGTCTCCGACGAGATGAGCAACACGCCGAGGCCCTGTTCGGCCAGCTCGTCGATGAGACGGCGAACCTCCGCCTTGGCGCCGACATCGATGCCGCGGGTCGGCTCGTCCAGCATCAGGATTTTGGGTTCGAGGCAGAGCCAGCGTGCCAGCAGAACCTTCTGCTGGTTACCGCCGGATAGCGTGCCGACCTTCTGGGCCGGCCCGAAAGCTTTGATGTTCAACCGTTTCATGAAGGTGTCGACCAATTTCTTTGCGGCCTTGTCGGAGAACACCCCCCGTTTCGACAGCCTGGGAAGAGCGGCCAGAACGATGTTGTCGCGAATGGAGAGGTTCGGCATGATGCCGTCCGCCTTGCGATCCTCGGGCAACAGCACCACTCCGGCCTGGATGGACCGCGCCGGCGAACCGGATCGAATGGTCTCCCCGTTGACGGTGACAGTGCCGGAGTCGATGATCTGCGCGCCGAGTATCGCCTTGGCTGTCTCGCTGCGACCCGCCCCGAGCAGGCCACCGAGGCCGACGACCTCACCCGCGCGGATTCCGAGGGAAACATCGTGGAGCAGTCCGCGGCGATCCAGATCGGTGGCGACAAGAACCGGCGCCGCGCGGGCGGCGCTCTCGTCCGGGGCGCCGGCGCTCGCGGAGCGGGAGTGCTGTTCCAGAAGTTCCCGACCCAGCATGGTCGCGACCAACTGCTGTCGGGGCAACTCGGAGATCGGCCCGGAATGCACCAGGCGCCCGTCACGGAGCACGGTGACCTGATCGCAGATGCGGTAGAGCTCGTCGAGCCGATGGCTGACGTAGACGACCGCGACGCCGTCGGACTTGAGCCGCTCGATCAGGCGGAACAGGGTTTCCACCTCGCGGGACTCCAGCGAGGAGGTCGGCTCGTCCATCACAACGACGCTCGCGTCCAGGGAGATCGCTCGCGCGACGCAGATCATCTGCTGCGCACCCAGTGCCAGCGTCGCCACCGGGACCGTCGGGTCTGCGTCGATGTTGAAATCTTCGAGCAACGCCTTGGCGTCCCGGTTCATCTTCTTGTAGTCCACCAACCGCAGCGCGGTGCGCGGCTCGCGACCCAGATAGAGGTTCTTGGCGCCGCTCTGCAGCGGCACCAGGTTCACCTCCTGGTAGATGGTGCTGATACCTGCGTCCTGCGCGGCCCGAGGGTTCGCGAAGGAAACGGGCTGACCGTGGTGCAGGAGCTGACCGGCGTCCAACTGGTAGACGCCGGTCAGCAGCTTGATGAGCGTGGACTTGCCCGCACCGTTCTCACCGACGAGAGCGTGCACCTCGCCGCCACGCAGACTGACCGATACCTCCGACAGGGCTTTGACTCCGGGAAAGGTCTTGCTGATTCCCAGGGCCTGCAGGATCGGTGCCGTCTGCGGGCTTTCCGGCGCCATGCCGTTGGTGACTGTCATGCGGGGCGTCTCACTCAATTCCACGTGTAGAGCCGATGTGCGGAGCCTGCGGTGCAGATCGATCTTTAGAAAGCCTGGTCCAACTTCGACTTGGCAGCGGCGGCGTTCAGGTAGTCGCCGTCGTCGATGATGATCTTGGCCGGAACCGGGGTGCCCTTTTCGAAGTCCATGAGCGCCTTGAACGCCAGCGGACCGAAACGCGGGTTGGACTGGATGACCGCGGTGTACTCGCCGGTCACGATCTTCGACACGGCGTCCTTGATGCCATCGACCGAGACGATCTTGATGTCCTTGCCAGGAGCCTTGCCCGATGCCTTGACAGCGTTGTAGGCACCGACACCCATCTCGTCGTTCTCGGCGTAGAAGCCGGTGATGGTGGGGTCTGCCTGCAGGAGCTGGGAAGCCACTGCCTGGCCCTTTGCCCGGTCGAAGTCACCGGTCTGCTGCTTGGAGATCTTGATGCCGGAGTACTTGGCCTTCATCTCGTCGACGAAGCCGCTGGTGCGGTCGGTGGTCACACCATTACCCGAGGAGCCGAGCAGGATCGCGACGTTGCCCTTGCCGGCGAGCGCTTCGCCCATGGCGTCGGCCGCGCGCATGCCCTGCTTGACGAAGTTCGAGCCGATGAAGGTCAGGTAGTCCTTGCAGGGCGTCTGGGAGACCAGCCGGTCGACGGTGACGACCGGAACCTTGGCGGCCGCGGCTGCATCCCAGGCGGGCTGCAGCCCGTCGCTGTTCAGCGGCGCCACGATCAGCATCTTGGCGCCCTTGGTGATCAGGTCCTTGATGTCGGCGATCTGCTTCTGCGGGTCTTTGTTGGCGTTTGCGTAGAGCAGGTCCGCGCCCTGCTTGGTGGCTTCGTCGCGCATCGACTTCGTCTCCGCGGCACGGAAGGAGGCGTTGTCAGGTTCGGACTGCGAGAACCCGACCTTGACGCCCTTGAAACTCGTGATCGCCGGATAGCCCAGCTTGGTGGCAGTGCAGCCCGCGCCGGCCGGTGCAGCGGAGCCGGAAACCGCAGGGGACATCGGGGCCGACATCGAGGCCGACATCGACGGGGACTGGGCTGCGCCGCCGGAACTCGGGGCGGACATCGACGGGGACTGGGCTGCGCCGCCGGAACTCGGGGCGGACATCGACGGGGACTGGGCTGCGCCGCCGGAACTCGGGGCGGCGGCCGAAGGGGCCGGACCGGCGGGGGATGTGGCTGGGGCGGCAGCGGAGGTGGCTGCGCCGGCGGAGCTGGTGGAGGCCGGCGTAGATGTGCTCGTGCTGCTGCAGCCGGCGACAGCGAGGCTGACGGCGAAGGCGATGGCGAGCGTCTGGCCGGTGCGGTTGAGGCGTGCGGTCATTCAGGTCACTTCCCTTGTAATCGTTCGCGGCATTGCGGGGCGATTGCAACGACCGGCTGACAGTTGCCTGTCATGAACAACAGTCAAACAGTCATTGCTTCGGGGTCAGACCTTCCTACCCAAGCACATCTTCTGTCAAGACCGATCACTTACTTGCTTGATAACGATCAGGCATACATCATGATCGGCATGGGACTGAGCGAGTGAGCATGGGGTTAAGTGACCGGTCATGCGGGTAAGCGATCGTCGTCAACTCATCCTCGAGGCGGTGCACGAACGGGGCCTCCTCACGATCGGTGATGTCACCTCGCTCGTCCGCACGTCCGAAGCGACGGCGCGCCGCGATCTGCGACATCTTGCCGAAGAGGGACTGATCAGGCGCACCCACGGCGGGGCGGCGCCGTCGCTGTTGGTCAGCCGGGAGGCCCCCTATCTTGAGAAGGCCCAGCAGGTCGCGGCCGAGAAGGATGCCATCGCCGCAGCGGCGGCCGAGATGATCTCTGACGGCGAAACGGTCGCCATCGGGCCGGGAACGACCACGTTCGCACTCGCCCAGCGCCTGACTGCGGTCGACAATCTGACCGTCGTCACCAACTCCGTCCTGGTCTGCGCCGCGCTCGAACGGGCGCCCAATGTGCACCTGCTGCTGTCGGGCGGACTGCTCCGCAGCAGCACCTTCGCGCTCGTCGGTCCTGTTGCGGAGCAGTCACTGTCGGGCATGCACGTCTCGACACTGTTCCTGTCCGGCAACGGGTTGACCGCAGCCAGGGGGCTGTCCACCCCGGATGTGCTGGCCGCTGCGGTCGACAAGCGTCTTGTCTCCTCAGCGGCGCGGGTCGTGGTGCTCGTGGATCACACGAAGATCGGCGTGGAGACAATGGTTCAGACCGTCGCCCCGCAGGACATCTCCTGCGTCATCACCGACGCCAACGCCGATTCCGTCGAGATCGAACGCTTCCGGCAATTGGGCGTCGAGGTGGTCGTGACCTCGCCTGGCACATCGGCATCGGGGGAAGAGTCCGCCGGCACGTCGTACGGCGAAATCCATCGGGCGTTGGCCCTGCCGCCGCTCGATACCCAGAGATCGACACAGCGTTCCCCCGCCTGAGGATCGACCCGGTTTAGCCCGACAGTCTCGCGGTGGCCAACAAGCCGGTCGAGTGCCGGCGTCCTGCGAACCTTCGGCAGGCTGGCGGCGGCCGGTCAGGTTTCGATCCATGACCCGTTCTCGGGCGAACCACAGAGGAACAGCGTGGTGAGCGAAACTTGGCTCTGCTTCGAGAAACCCGTTGCCGTGCGGGAGATCATGGAGCGGTGATCACCGAGCAGCAACTGGCCGGCGTGGCGCAACGCCTCACGGGAGTGCCTGGAGTGGTCGGCGTGACACTCGGCGGCAGTCGGGCGCGCCGCACCCATGAGCCGACCTCCGATGTCGATCTTGGTCTTTACTATCGGCCACCCCTTGACGTCGGGGTGCTCCGTCAACTCGCACAGGAGTTCGCCGGTCCGTTGGCGGACGTGAGTTCGCCCGGCGACTGGGGCCCGTGGGTGGACGGTGGCGGTTGGCTGAACATCGCCGATACCCCCGTCGACTGGATCTACCGGAACATCGACCGGGTCCGAGCCTCGTGCACTGACGCCTTGGCGGGCCGCTTCGAACTCCATTTCCAGGTCGGCCATCCGTTCGGCGTGCCGAATGTGGCATACGCCGCCGAGTTGGCGGTCGGCATCATCTTGAGCGATCCTTCGGCGCAATTGTCGGATCTGCGCGAAACCATCGGGAACTATCCGCCTCTACTCAGGAACGCGATGGTGGAACGGCTGTGGGAAGCGACCTTTCTGCTCGCGGTGCTCGAAAGTCGTTGCTGAGGCAGGACACCGCCTACGTCGCCGGCTGCCTTTTCCGGGTTCTTCTGCTCTGCGCCTCCGCCCTGCACGGCCACGCCGGTCGGTGGCTCACCAACGAGAAGGGAGCTGTCCGATCAGCCGGCCGACTGCCGAACGCGCCGACGAACTTCGAAACTCGGGCCAACAGCATCGTCGGATTCCTGGGCACCACCGACGTCGAGCTGGAGGCGGCGATCACCACCGCAGAGCAGCTCCTGGCCGATGTCACCAGAGTCTGCTCAGTGAGCGGCCGGTGACTGCACGACGGTGCCCGAACCTAGCCTTGGCCACTGCAAGCGGGAAGACGACGCCCGTTTACCGGGACCCGTTGATCTGATCGACTTGCCCGGTCAACGCATCGAGGACCCGGAGGAACGCCTGCCGGTCCAGATCCGGTACGCCGACCAACAGCTCGTCTTCCATCGCGACGATCGCCGTGTGACAGCTCCTGACGACGTCGGTTCCTGTCGCCGTGATTTCCACGCGGGTGGCCCGTCGGTCAGCCGAGTCTCGTGCACGCGAAACGAAACCAGCTCGTTCCAGATCATCGAGATTGCTGATGATCCTGGTCTTGTCCCGGCCGGTCAGCCTCGCCAGTTCCAACTGGGTAGGCACGGCGCTGCGACGCAAGGCAGCCAGGACGATGTAATCCCACATGCCGAGTCCGTTGGCCTGTAGCAATGGCATCTCGGCGAGAATCAGAGCACGTCCCAACGGGACGATTTGAGCGGCGAGTTCGCGACTTGGGTCTGCACTCAGGTCGGCCACCGCCATACCGTACCGCTAGACATATCATATGCGTACGTAGATCATCGCCGTGGTCTTCCAGCCCGCAATGCCGCTGCGCCGGGTCGAGGTGTTTGCGTGGATCGCGACGTACGCCGCTCGCCCTCGACGAATACTCCGGGGTCGCGGCTCGACAAGCCATCGATGATGGTGGGCGATCGGGGTTTCGAACCCCGGACCTCTTCGGTGTGAACGAAGCGCTCTCCCACTGAGCTAATCGCCCGGAAGCCATGGGCTCACGGATGCACCGCCAGAGTGCACCGATCACGATACCTGATGCCCACACTGCCTCAAACTCCGTAGTTGCAACGTTACTGAGAGCTGCACTCGCGCCCCGTCGTAGCCCGACCGAGTGAAATACCAGCGACCGCGTGATGGCTCGACGCGTCCTCCGTCCCTTAGGCGACGAACAAGAAGCAACGCACACCGGCGAACCTCCGCCGAAGTCCCCCGCCAAGATCGACAGGAGCACGACATGGCATTCCAGCCGACCGCTATCCGTCACCACTCGGTGATTGCCAGGACTGGTATGAGTCTGCTCGCCGAGGCGGACGACAGCACGGTCGACGCCGAGCTGAACTTCCACAGCCGGGACCCGTACGCGGTGCGTGTCGTGTTCTCGGCCGCGTCCGCACCGGCGGTCGAATGGGTGTTCTCCCGGGAACTCCTGGTCGACGGGCTCACCGCGCCGGCCGGAACGGGCGACGTCCAGATCTTCCCGTGCCACGACGGCGTCGTCTTCGAACTCAACTCCCCCAGCGGACGCGCCCGGCTGATCGCCGACACCGAGGTGCTGACCAACTTCGTCCAGGACACGCTCGACACGTTGCCCCTGGGCAGTGAGTCGCGCTACTTCGACCTGGACCAGGAGATCGCCCTACTGGCCGACTTGCAATCGCCCGGCACCTCCCAGAGCTGACCGGGCCGGTCCGTGGGTCCGTCAACGAGGGGTGGGCCCCTGGATCGCCCGGTTCGAATTCTGCCGGTTTGGAGCAAGTCTGCCGCGTCGGCTAGAGTTTCGAATCGCGCCTCGAGCAACGGCCGCGATATTCTTGCCCTGGCAAGGGTCTCCGGCGCCCGGGACGTATGCGGACGTGGCGCAGTGGTAGCGCATCACCTTGCCAAGGTGAGGGTCGCGGGTTCGAATCCCGTCGTCCGCTCGAAGCAGGCCGTCATCGAATGTGATGGAATGCCTCGATCGGTGGGATGGCCGAGAGGCGAGGCAACGGCCTGCAAAGCCGTGTACACGGGTTCGAATCCCGTTCCCACCTCGAAGTACGTGCTCCACCGGCGGTTCGTGCCCGACGAACCAGCACCACGCCCGGGCGATTAGCTCAGCGGGAGAGCGCTTCCCTGACACGGAAGAGGTCACAGGTTCAATCCCTGTATCGCCCACTCAATCACATGGCCTCTGAGCAGCGGAAACGCTGATCGGAGGCCGTTGTCATCGGTAGCAGGAGCAGGCGCACGGATTGCAGCCTTGGGTTGTCGCAGGCTCGCGCAGGATCTCGGTGGCCTACGGCCGCAGGGAGCTGGTGGGCCGCAGCCCGGCACGGAGCCTGTCGAATCCCTCTGCCAGCGTCACCGCCGGCACCCAGCCGAGTGCTTGCCTGGTGCGCCGCTGGTCGAACCAATGGGCGGTGCCCATCTGTTCGGCGAGGAAGCGGGTCATCGGTGGCTGCGATCGGAGCCCAGCAGCCTCCCACAGCTTCTCGACGACAATTCCCGCAGTCGATGCCACTGTCAGAGGAATGTGGCGGCGCGGTACCGGAACGCCGGCCGCGGCGCAGATCCGCGACAGTATTTCGCCGATGGATCGCGGCTCGCCATTCGAGACCACCAGGGCCTGTCCGTGCAAAGGCCCGCATCTGTCGAGTGCGGCAACCAGAGCGTCAACAGCATTGTCGATATAGGTGGTGTCCATCAAAGCCGCCCCGGTACCGACGATCGGTAACCGGCCGGCGCTGGCGCGTTCGATCACCGGTTTGATCAATTGTGAATCCGCGGCACCCCACACGAGATGCGGCCGGATCGAGAGCACCGCGAGATCGCTGCCGTCCGCTCCAAGAGCAATTCTTTCTGCAATCGCCTTGGATCGAGAGTAGTTGCTACGAGCGGCTTCCGGCTTCGCGAGCCCGGCTTCGGCACCGACGATAGCTGAACCGGAATGCGCAACCGACGGCGACGAGACATTGACGAAACGTTGAACAGATCCGCTGCGGGCCGCCGCGATCAGAACTTTGGTGCCCTCCACATTCGCTCGCGCATAATCCGCCCACGGCCCGACGACGTCGACCTTCGCTGCCAGATGGATGACCGCATCCTGGCCGCGCATCGCCCGCCCGACAGCCGCCGAATCCGCGACATCCCCGAGAAATTCACGGCACCCGAGGTGAGCCGGTCGCCGTTGCTGGACGGTGACCTGGTCACCTCGCTCCAGCAGAGCCATCGCCACACCGCGACCCAGCATGCCGGTGGCACCGGTCACCAGCACCTTCATCCGCCGGCCAGGACCCTCGATGCCCAAGCAGCCACGGCGATCCGGTCGATCTTGGAATTGTGCCGGATGTCCACCGGCAGCTTCTTCGTGATCAGTACGGCTGCGACGTCGAATTCGGCGGCCTGCCTGACCGCATCGATGACCGCGGTTGACGCGAGTGGACCGCCCCCGCCGGCCAGAACCACCACGACCTGTTGGGTTCCAACAGGACCTACTCCGACCACTGCCGCGCCCGCGTTCGGATGTACGGCGAAAACATCGCTCGGAATTGAACTTTCCACCCGCAACTCGATTCCCACCGGTGTGATCGGACCGTCCGCCGTGGTGATCAGGTGCACCAGGCGGCCCTGTACCCAGAGCCGGCCATTCGCGTCCAGGTAGCCGACGTCCCCGGTGCGGTGCCAGCCCGGGTGTGCGCAGGCAGCGTTGTCCATCATCCAGGAGGCGTCGTAACGGTCCCGGATGTGTTCGGCCCGTGCCCAGATCTCTCCGCTGATGCCGGGCCGGTCGGTGAGATCGGAGTCGGGGTTTCCGCCGGAATCCAATGCGGCTATTCGGATCGCGACACCAGGTAGGGGCAGCCCGACGCAGACACCGTCTCCCGCTCCCGCGCCTTCGATCTCCGCAAGTGATATGTCGGTCAGCGGCAGGGCCTCTGTCATGCCGTACGGAGTGTGCAGCTGCGCTGCCGGCAGGACGGTGCGCACTGCGCGGAGCAGTTCGGCCGGAACAGAAGAACCCGCGCTCATGACGAGCCGCACCGACCGCAACGCGAGTCGTTGGGCCGTCGACATGCCTTCAGAGGTTGCGACCACGTTCCGCAGCGCTGCCGGGGAGGCGAAGACCACGGTCGCATCGATGGCGGCGGCGGCCTGCCCCAGTGCCGCCGCCGTCAGCCGTCCCGGTCGGGTGACATCCGTTTCCGGAACCGCCGATCGGATGCCCAGCGCCGGCCCGTACAGCGCGAAGGGAGCAAAGGCGGCGACGATCCGGTCGCCGGAGGTGAGCCCATAGCTCTTCCGAATGAGCTCCAACTGCGCGCGCAGTTGTCGGTGCCGGTACAGCACTGCCTTGGCGGGTCCGGTCGCGCCCGAGGTGAACAACACAGCGGCTTCGTCCTCCTCGGCCGCATCGGCAGCGAAGTCGAGGCCGCTGCCCGACCGGGCCAGCCCGGGCAACGTGCCTAACACCGGATCAAGAGCGACCACATTCGTGCTCGTCTCCCGAACGGCGATTCGCTTGCCGGGCAGCCGCATCAAACGGGCGGCGAGCAACCCGGCCGTATCGGCGATCAGGAAGTCCAGCCGGGCGCCGCGCAGCGCACGACCCATTCCGCGAATTCCGAGCCCCTTGTCGGCAACGACGATGACGCCACCGGCTCGCCACACCGCATACAGCGCCACCGTCAGATCCACCGACGGCGGAACGAGGAGAGCCACCCGGTCCCCCGGGCGAAGTCCGGCCGCGTTCAGGCCGGCGGCGATGTCCCAGACGCTGGAATGCAGCTGCGCCCAGCTGATGCTGCGGCCACCGACTTCCACTACCGCGTCGTCGGTGTCGTGCCGGCGGATCTCCAGTTGAGCCAGGACCGACGGACGTCCACTTTCACCCGCCGGCCGGCGCGGTGGCTCGGCCGCATCGAGCTGCCCCACCCAAGCGGTGATCGCCTCCACGTATTCCGGAGCGTCCTCCGGCAGTAGGTGCCCGGCCCGTTCGAACCGGTGTAGCACTGCGTGTGGCATGCGCTCCTGAAGATCACGGAGATACACGTCGCCGAAAACCGGATCGCGTGGCCCCCAGAGCAACAGGGCCGGCACCTTCAGCTCGGCGGTGCGGTCCGCGATCGCCTCGATCGCATGATGGCTCGGATGGTCTGCGGCGAAAGGAATGTCGGTGACGAATTCGGCGACCGGCAATCGCCGGCGGATCGTCCGGTAGGGCGCAGCGAACGCCGCTCGAACATCCCGGGGCAGTCGCGGCCAGATCAGGGAGGTGGTGACACGGACGAACAGCGGAGTGAACCGGCAGGCGACGCGGTTCACCAATGGCAGGTGCGCCAGCCGGATCAGTACCGGCCCCTGATCCCCCGCCGGCTGGTGCACCGCAGTGTTCATCAACGCGATCCCCCGCAGTTGCTCCGGGTGCTCGACGGCCCAGCCGAGGGAAATGATGCCGCCCCAATCGTGCGCGACCGTCACCACCGGCCCCGACCTGCCCGGACCGGTGATCTGCAGCGCATCCGTCAGCCGCTGCAGATCGTCGACCCGCTCGGCCAGTACTCGCGGTCGTTCCAGGCGGTCGGAAAAGCCCATACCGAGCTGGTCGGGGGCCACTACCCGCCATCCGGGAGGGGCGGCCGCGACGAGTCGCCGCCAGAGGTAGCTCCAGGTGGGATTGCCGTGTACGCACAAAATCGTGCCGATCGGGTCCTTCTGCGACCCATCGGCGCCGGCTGCCGATTGCCACGAGTCGAGCACATGGAAGGTTCGGGTAATGCCGTCGAGATCGGTGATCGGAACCAATCGCGACCACCGTCGGTCCATCCCCGGCATTCCCGCCGGCGGAAGTGAGGCCGGCTCCATGCGTGAGGTGGAGAACAGGTTCACCACAAGATTTCGGAAAGCGACGCATTGAGGCCGGAGCCGATGCCCATCAACAGGATCCGGTCGCCCGCCGACAGATCATCGCTGATGCCGGCCAACGTGAACGGGATTGCGGCCGGTCCGAGATTGCCGCGCGTCGGGAAGGTCACCGGCACCCGCGCAGGGTCCAGACCCAGCAGGTCGGTGATGGCTCTGGTGTGGACGTTGCTGACCTGATGCATCACGAAACGGTCCATCTCCGAACTCCACCCGAAGTCATCGGCCGATTCGGCCCAGAGATCGATCGTCAGCGCCAGACCCGCATTCATCAGGCCGGTGCTGTCGGTCCGCATGTCGTCCATGTCGCCGACGCAGAGCAGATGATGCTCGCTACTGGCTCTGGTCGCTCCGCCGAGGAAACGATGTCCTTCCGGATGAGCGTCGGTCCGGCCGAGCACCATTGCGGCGGCACCGGACCCGAGGGTCAGCGACGCGAACTGGGCGAAGACCTGCTTGGCGTCGGCATCGCCGTTCTGTAATCTGCTGATCGTCGAGTCATGGATGGCTCGGGCGTCCTCACCGTTGACCACGAGGGCGTACTCGATCTGCCCGCTCTCGAGCATGGCCGCCGCCAACTGCATGCCGTTGACGAATCCAAGGCACGCGTTGGTGACGTCGAAGTTCTGACAGGAACTGGGCAGCCCCAGGGCGTGATGGACGGCGACCGCGGTCGATGGTTCGAGGTGCGCGCGACTCACCGACGTGTTGACCAACAACCCGATCTGACCCGGATGGACGCCGGCCTCCGCCATGGCCTTCGCCCCGGCCATCGCGGCCCCGTCCGCGAAGGTGGTGCCGCGGTTCCACCATCGGCGCTCCTGGATGCCTGCCAGTCGCTGCAGCATGCCGGGTCGTAGACCGACTCGGCGGTACACCGCGGACAGCCGATCATCCATCTCCGCCGAGGTCACCACCCGTGGGGCGTCGATGGCGCAGACAGCCAGGACGGAGGTGTTGCCGAAGCGATGAATCGAGTTGCCGCCCATGAGACCCTCCTGCGGTCGCCGTGAACCGCCGGCGGCGAATTCAGGTCAGTTCGCGCCCGCCATCGTGCCAGGCGGGCTGTCGTACGTGTTCCCCCACCGTACGGAATCGATTCGCCTGCGTCGCCTCCACTGTTCACACCGGACGCATGGACCCGCCCCCCCGCCGGGTGCAGCGGTGGTTCAATTCACAGCGCCGGGTCAGACCTTCTGCCGTGCCAGCACCTTGCGGTGCACGATCCGCTCGGCCACGAACGAGATTCCGGGAACGACACCCGCAAGCAGAACACCGAGCAGGCCGACGAGCGACCAACGGTCCTTGTAGGCCAGGTCGAAGGTGAGCAACACGTAGCCGATGTACAAGACGCCGTGGATCGGCCCCCAGATGGCGACGGCCTGATCGACGGAGAAGCCGTACCGGAGCACGATGGCGATGCACAGCACGATCAATGCGTATCCCACGATGAATGCGGCTATCCGGTAACGGCCGAGCGCGACGCGGACCTTCGGGGGTACCGAAGGTGTGCCGGATCGTGAGGCCTCGGAGACCGAGTCGGCGGAAGCAGGTTCAATGGGCACGTCGACGGTCCTTTTCGGCCAGGGCAGCCAGAGCACGGTTGTACGCGGCCAGTTCGGGATCTTGCTCGTCGGAGTCGGCTCCGACCGTGGAAACGGCGATGGTGAAGCCACGTGAAGGCGTGTTCCGGGGCGCCGAACGCGGTGTCGCCGGGCCGGACCTACCGGGAAGGTCGCCTTCGTCGGTGGAGTTCTCCGACGAACGGTCCTCGCGCGCCCGGCGGTCCGTCGCAGACGCTGGAACCTGCTGCGTGGATTCGGTACTCACCGTCCCGGCTGGATCGACGGAATCCGCGTTGTGCAGATCGCGCCCGGGTTCGTAATCTCCCGCCGCCAGGTCGGTCAACTCGGCGTCATCCTCGGCGTCCTTGACGACCTCCAACTGCAGGAAGCGGATCCACATGTAGATGAAGGCCGCACCGAAGATCGGCCACAGCACCGCATACCCGAGATTCTGCACGGTTCCGTCGGCGTCGTGCGTTCGGTCCCACTGCCACCAGCCCAGTCGAAGGCACACCAGAACGGCCAACACCACCATCAGGTGCCCCGCGATCCACCCGGGTCGGAGGAATCGTCGATACACGATTCGACGGTACAGCCTCGATGCCGGCTTTCAATTCGTCCTGAGCGCCGTCAGCGCAGCGGTGGTGTTGAGGCCCACTCCACCGTTCAGATCGGCGGCGGTGTCGACGTCCCAACGCAGGCTCGATTCCGGCGACACCGACAGTGCAACAGCGCCCAGCAGTTGGTGACGACGAAAGGAGTCCGAACCGTAGGCCGGTCGAAGGTCAGCCGTCGTGCGCGCCGCGAGCAAGGTGGTGCCGATTTGCTGATGGTCGGCTACGACAGCGAACCGGTAGCTCTCGGACTGGCGCAGAACCGCTCCGAGTTCCGCGGATTGCAGTCCAGGTAGGTCGCCGGGCAGCACCGCGAACCGGCGAACCACGGGCCCTTGCTCCGCCGGCATCGCCTCGCTCGACAACAGACGCAGGCCGTCGCGGATCGACTCGTTCAGTCCGGTTACCTCGGTCCGGTGGACGCGAACATCGGCCATCGCTCCCAGCGCAGCAGCGTCCGCATCGTCCTCGACAACCACCAGAACCTGCCCGCACTCGGCGGCCGCCGAGACCGTATCCATGGCCATCGCCATCGCCAGACGTCTTCGCATCTCCGGTGCCATCTCGAGCCGGCTCTTGCCGCGTGAGGTTGCCTTGAGCGGCACCAGAATGGTCCATTCGGTCGGCGCGGTCATCCCCTCATTGTCGTGGTACCCGCCTTCGCCATTCACCAGAACCACGACGGAATCAGGGGTGCCACTGAATGGGCCTACCGCTGATCGGAGCCCAGCGCTGAGCGGGATTGTCAGGATCCGGCCAGGCGCCGCCGTTCCCGGGCGATGTCGAAGTCGGCCGGCGGATATTGCGGATCAATTCGCCGGAGCGCTTCCAGCAGCAACGACGCGACGGCCCAGTTTCGGTACCACTTGTGGTCGGAGGGCACCACGAACCATGGTGCCGCCGCGGGATTGCACTTGTGCAGCGCGTCGGCATACGCCTGCTGGTAGGCATTCCAGAGCCCACGCTCGTCAATATCTGCCGGGTTGCATTTCCAGTATTTCGCCGGATCGTCGAGCCGGGCGAGCAGCCGTTCACGCTGGGCATCCTTGGAGATGTGCAGGAAGCATTTCACGACGACGGCGCCCTCTTTCACCAGCCGCTTCTCGAAGGCCTTGATCCTCGCGTACCGCTTCGACCACTCTTCCCGCGCAACCAGATCGTGCACCCGGACCACCAGGACGTCCTCGTACTGCGACCGATTGAACACTCCTATCTGGCCGGCCGCTGGTACCTGCTGCTCGATCCGCCACAGGAAATCGTGCCTGCGTTCTCGTTCGGTCGGCTGCTTGAACGAGACCAGATGCACCCCGGCGGGGTTCAGCAGACCCAGCGCATGTTCTATGACGCCGTCCTTGCCGGAAGTGTCCATGCCCTGCAGAACCAGCAGAATTCGGCGGGTGCCGCCGGCGATCGCCGCCGCGAACAACTTCTCCTGCAGCTCGGCGAGTTCGACGGCCATCTTCTTCATCGACCGCGCTGCCTCGTGTTTGTCGCGCGGGCCGACCGGCTTCCCGCCGGCGTCGATGGAGGTCAGTTCCACCTTCGCCGACGGCATTCTCAGCGCGTCGCCGGTGCTGACCAGACGCTTCTCGTCGTCGGATTTCCTGTGTCCCATGAGTCACTTTCCCACGTCGGATCCGACGCCGCGTCGCGAGTTGGTACGGCACCGGCAAATTTTCGTTGCGCCGGCCCGCAACGTTCGAACGTCCTGGGGACCGGAGGCGCAGGGATTCGGGCACACCAGCACGACTGGACCGTCCTGTGTCATCGGCGCCGCGCCCGTACGCTCGGATATGCCCCTGGAAGCCCCATCAGCAGTTCCGTCGACCGTAGAAGAGAGCCAGCCCGTGAGCAGCGCGCCCGCCAGCCGTGACCCCCAGTTCTATCTGGATCTGGACGACACCTGGTGCACCCACAACTATCACCCGCTGCCGGTGGTCATCTCCGAAGCCGACGGCGCCTGGGTGACCGACGTGACGGGGAAGCGCTATCTCGACATGCTGGCCGGATATTCGGCGTTGAACTTCGGTCACAGCCATCCGGCTCTGCTCGCCGCGGCGAAAGCGCAGCTGGACAGGGTGACGCTGACCTCACGCGCATTCCATTCCGATCAACTGGGCCTGTTCTGCAAGGAATTGGCGGAGCTCACCGGAACTGAAATGGTGCTCCCGATGAATTCGGGCGCCGAGGCGGTCGAGGCAGCGCTCAAGGTGGCCCGTAAATGGGCCTATCGCATCAAGGGCGTCCCGGAAAACCAGGCCCAGATCATCACCGCCGGCGGAAACTTCCACGGCCGCACCATATCCATCATCTCGTTCTCCGACGACCCTGTCGCTTCGGCCGACTACGGGCCTTACACCCCAGGTTTCATCGGCGTGAAGTACGGCGATCTGGAAGCGCTGACGTCGGCCATCACGCCGAACACGGCGGCGATTCTGCTCGAGCCCATCCAGGGCGAAGCCGGCGTACTCGTGCCGCCGCCCGGCTATCTCGCCGAGGTTCGCCGGCTGTGCGACGAGCACAACGTGCTGTTCATCGCCGACGAGATCCAGTCCGGGCTGGGACGAACCGGTGCGCTGCTCGCTCTGGACCACGAGGGTGTCCGGGCGGACCTCTACACCCTTGGCAAGGCGCTGGGCGGCGGGATCATGCCGGTGTCCGCGGTGGTCGGCCGCAGAGCCGTGCTCGGAGTGCTCCAGCCCGGCCAGCACGGCTCGACCTTCGGCGGCAATCCCCTGGCCTGCGCCATCGGCCGGGCCGTCATCAAGCTGCTGGCCACGGGTGAGATGCAGTCAAGGGCAACGGAACTCGGCGAACATCTGCATTCGCGGCTGACCGCCCTGGTCGGCCATGGTGTCGCCGACGTCCACGGTCGCGGACTATGGGCCGGCGTCGAGCTGTCACCGGAGGTCGGGTCCGGCCGGGCGATCAGCGAGGAAATGGCACGCCGAGGAGTTCTGATCAAGGAAACGCACGAGACCACCCTCCGCTTCGCTCCACCCCTGGTCATCACCCGGGACGAGCTCGACCTCGCCGTCGACACCCTCGCGGCGGTGATCAGCGCGGCGCGCGGCTGACCCACACCCGCGCCTGACACGCATCACGCCTTACACGCACCACGCTGGCACACACGCGCGCCTGACACACCGCCGCCCGGTCATCCGCCTTCGCGGGCCAGCGCCAGTATGCGGCTGGTGGCACGTAGGTACTTCTTGCGATAGCCACCTTCGAGCATCGCGGGGGTGAACAACTGGTCCAGGGGTGCACCGGAGGCGCGCACCGGAATCGTCCGATCGTAGAGCCGGTCGATCAGGACCACCCACCGCAGCGCTGCGCTCTGGTCCGGCACCGCTTCGATTCCCGAGATGTGTACGGCGGTTGCCCTGCCGACCAATTTTCCGTAGGTCGATGGATGAAGCTTCGCCAGCTTGGCGGTCAGCGCTCCGAAGGAGTCCAGAGTGGCTCCGGCGGTATGCCCTGCCGCGGCGAGCAATTGGGTGTCCGACAACGGTTTCGGCGCCTGTGCGCGTCCGGCATGCCGAAAATCCGGTCCATCCACGCGCACGGTGGCGAAGCGATCGGACAGGCCGCGTATCTCCCGGCGGAATTCGTCGGCCGCAAATCTGCCCTCCCCCAGTTTGTCCGGCAGCGTGTTCGAGGTGGCCGCCAGGAAGACGCCCGCATCAGAAAGTTCGCCGAGCAGCCTTGTCATCAACATGGTGTCGCCGGGATCGTCCAGTTCGAATTCGTCGACTGCCAACAATCGGTGGCCGGCAAGCCGTTTCACCGTCTCGGCGAACCCCAGCGCACCGACGAGGTTCGTGTACTCGACAAAAGTTCCGTACGCCTTCGGCCCAGGAGCCGAGTGCCACAGCGAGGCCAATAGGTGCGTCTTGCCGACGCCGAAGCCCCCGTCCAGATACACCCCGGCCGGACCGGCGGGCGCGCTCTTGCGGAACCATCCTCGTTTCGACGGTTCGACGATTTCCTGCGTCATCTCGGTCAGGGCCGACAACGCCTGCGATTGTGACCGCTCCGCCGGATCGGGCAGATAGGTGCTGAACCGGACCGCGTCGAACCGGGGTGGGGGTACCAGCTCCGCCACCATCTGGCCGGGGTCGATGAACGGCATCTCGTCGACCAGGTGATCCAGGGACACGGTGCATCAGCGTAGAGAACGGCAGAGCCGCATCCGGTGCAAAGCGGTCCGCAGACGGGGAGATTCGTCGCACAGCCGACGCGCCGAGCCGTCGTCGTGATGGGATGGACGGGTGCAGCGCTGCTATCCGGACCACTTCGACGATCCCGACGACGATGCCCTGGCCGCCGCATACGCCTGGCCGCTCTCGACACCCGACCGCGGCACGATCCGGGCGAACATGGTTGCCGCAATCGATGCGGGCGCAACCGTCGACGGCAGAGCTGCCGGCCTCGGCAGCGCCGCTGACCAGCGGCTGCTCATGGTCCTGCGCGACCTGGCGGACGTCATTCTGGTCGGCGCGGGAACCATCCGCGCGGAGGGTTACGGGGGCATTGCGCTCGATGCACGGAGGATGGAACGCCGACGGCGGTGGGGCCTGGCCGGCCCGCCGCCGATCGCGGTGGTCACCGGCGGAGATCTCGATCGCAATCTGAGAATTTTCCTCGACAACGAGGTCCGGCCGATCGTGATCACCACCACAGCCGGGTGTGCTCGAATGGCGCGCTACCCGGCCGTTGTTCTCGATGCCGGCGGCGTCGCGGACGGCCGAGAGCACTCGGTCGACCTGCGTGCTGCCGTTCGAGCGCTGGCCGAGCACGGGTTCCGGCGCATCCTCTGCGAAGGAGGTCCATCCCTGCTCGGCGGCCTCATCGCCGAGGCCCTGGTGGACGAGCTCTGTCTGACCACATCACCCACATTGCTCGGCGCCGGCCCGGTTCCGCTGCTCGGCGCGACGCGCATTGCTGCACCGGTCCAGTGGCGCCTCGAATCGCTGCACGTCGACCACAGTCACGTGTTCAGCCGATACAGCCGCGTATGAGGATGCCAGGACCTGTCGCTCGGTCCGCGGGTCCGGCCGCGCGCCGCCGACGGAAGCGACCGATTCTCCTGACGGCGGCGCTTCTCGCGCCGATCCTGCTGGCCTCGTGCACCATCGGTCCGTCGACCCGCCCGGCGTTGGCGACGTCGGATTCGGTCGACCCGGTGAGAACGTCCCCTTCGACCGCCGCCACCATGCCGACCGGCCCCGGCGGCCCGGGTCGGACCGCCGATCCCATTGCCTGGGCCGACTGTCCGGCGCAAATCCCTGCTGGCGACTCCGCATCCGGTCGCAACTTCAAGTTGCAGTGCGCGCAGGTCGAAGTGCCGAGGTCGTACTCCGACGCCACGTCCGGCGTTCTCTCGCTCGAGGTCACGAAGGCGACCGCACCCGGAACGCCCGCCGGCGCCCCGCCGCTGGTGGTGGCGCTCGACGAGCCCGGATCTGTTGGCACGCATCGCATCGCACAGGTTTCCGGACATCTGCCGGCTGCCGTCCTGGCGCATTTCTCGGTGGTCGTCGTCGACCTTCGAGGTACCGGTGATTCGGCAGCCATCGACTGCGTCAGTGCGCAGAATTCCGACAACCTGCTGGCACTGGGAGCCGATCCGACCACACCCGGCGGCGAAAAATTACTCACCGAATTGTCCAGGAGCCTCACGTTCGATTGCGGGGACCTGGCCGGACCAGGCCTGTCCGACTACTCCACCGTGTTGGCCGCGGACGATCTGGACTCGGTTCGATCTGCACTGGGTGTTTCTAGAATCGATTTCCTCGGACGGGGATGGGGCGGGACGCTCGGAGCGGTCTACGCGGACCGCTATCCCGGGCGGATCCACGCCGCCGTGCTCGACGGGCCCGCCGACCCGTCGTCGGCACCTGACAAGCAGGCGGCGGCGGCCGCGGTGGCCGACGAGAAGGCCTTCGGTGCGTTCGCAGCGGCTTGCCCGACGTTTCCCGGTGGCTGTCCGCTGGGCACAGATCCGGCAGGCGCCGTCAAGGCGCTGGTCACCACGCTCGGCGACAGCGGCGATGTGAGCGCTGACGGGCATCTGATCAGCGGCGGAACGGTCCTGCTGACTCTGGTTGGCCAACTCGGCAACCCGGCCGGCTGGCCGGCTCTGGCCACGGCTCTTGCGAAGGCGCGGGAACAGAACTACGAGCCGCTGACGAATTTGCTGCTGGCCGAGTTCGGGTCGCAAGACATCGAACGGAACCAGTCGGGTCGGCTGGTCTTCCACTGCAACGATGCCCCCCAGCGACTCGGCGGCACTGCCCTGGCTGCGGCCGCCAGGGCTGCCCGCGCCAGTTCACCCCTGTTCGGTCCCTTCCTCGTCGGCCTGCTGGGGGTGTGCTCGTCCTGGCCGGCACCGGAGAGCCCATTGGGCCGGGTGACCGGGGCCGGCGCGCCGCCGCTACTCGTGCTGGGTTCGGTGGACGACCCGGTTGCTCCCTACGACGGCGTTCGGGCCCTGGTGGCCGTGTTGACCTCGGCCAGGTTGATCAGCTGGCAGTCCGGAACCCACGGCAGCTACCCGGCCAGCAGTTGCATCACCGCAGCGGTGAACTCCTATCTGCTCGCGGGCGCGCTGCCGGCCGGCGGCACGCTCTGCCCGCCGTGATTGCAATGTTCGCCGCCGGTGACGGCGCAGAGCTGGTGATGATGCAGTACTGGCGATGACGCAGTGCCATTCGCCGGCCCACGCCTGGTTCGGATGGACGCCGGGCGCCGATCGGCGATCTCGCTCGGCGAATCGGTAAGGAAGTCGTCAGGGCGGCCCGCCGCCGCCGCCGCGTACCGTGAAGAGCATGAGCGCGCCCCAGAAAGTCGTGAAATCCGAAGATCAGTGGAGAACGGAATTGGATCCGGCGGCATACCGGGTGCTCCGCGAATCGGGCACCGAACGCGCATTCACCGGCGAGTACACCGACAGCACCACGACCGGTGTCTACTACTGCCGCGCGTGTGGAACGGAACTTTTCCGGTCGGACGCCAAGTTCGCCTCCCACTGCGGATGGCCGAGCTTCTACGCGCCCAGTGAAACCGACAACGTGGTGCTGCTGACCGACCGGAGCTTCGGGTCTGTTCGCACCGAAGTCCGCTGTGCGACCTGCGACTCGCATCTCGGTCACGTGTTCCGCGGTGAGGGTTACCCGACCCCGACCGACGAGCGCTTCTGCATCAACTCGGTGGCGCTGCGGTTGGAACCCGCGCCCGAGTAGCGGCTCACCGGTTCGCGCGCAGGGCCTCTTCATATCTCGTTCACATTCCGGTTCGAGCCGAACGGCGTGGGAGACACCCGACTGTCGGTACCCGGTCGTACTGTCCGCACATGACCATGTCGGCCGATGCCGCCGCACCTGAAGTCTTCGAGGCTGCTCTGCAGCAGCTGGCGATGGTTCGGCTGCGGCCCGAGATCGAACTGGGCGAACTTCCGGCGCCGACGAGGTTGGCTCCGTGGAGTCATGCCCTCTCCGCCGCAGTGGCCTGGGACGGAGCGCGCCCAGATTCAGCCTCTGGGCGGCTAATCCTCCTACACGACCCGAAGGGCGTAGCGGCTTGGGAGGGAACGCTTCGCATCGTAATCTTTCTGACGGCCGAAATCGACGAAGAAATCGCCCGGGATTCGCTACTTCCGGATGTCGCCTGGAGCTGGTTGACCGACTCTCTGGGCTTCACCGAAGCTGGGTTCACGGCTCTCGGCGGAACCGTCACATCGACCTCATCGACTCGGTTCGGCGACATCGCGGGACCGAGCAGGACCGATGACCTGGAATTACGTGCATCGTGGACGGCGACCGACGAACTCGTCGGTCGTCATCTGGTCGCTTTCGCCGACCTACTTGCCGTCGCTGCCGGCCTTCCGCCGGAGGGGGTTGCGGCCATTGGGCGCCCGGCTCCCCCGAACGTACGCCAGCTTTGATTACTGATCGTCAACATTGAGCACATCGTGTGCTTGCCAGTCGGGCTACAAAGGCACAGACTGGAGTAGGTCCGTTCGCACCGACTGATGATCAGGCCGACAGGACCGCCTCCACGATCCATTCGGGTCACAGAGACAGGGTGAAATGTGCAGTACAGAATCGATCCACTTGCCGCTGGAGGCAGACAGATGACTACCGCAATGCTCGGTGTCGATCAGAGTTCGACGCGCAGGGCCGAAGAGCTACCCCTGGGCGCCACCTCGGTCCCGACGCAGCGGTCACCGTTGCTCGATTCGATGACCACTTCGCTCCGGTCCGCCGCAGTGTTACTGGTCGATCCGGATCGCTCGACTCGTGAGGCGCTGCAGGCGGGATTGATCGAGATCGGAATCGGACATGTCATCCCGGTGGCGTCGTTGGCTGCGGTGCAGGACCTCACCGAGAGCGGCATCGTCGGCGATCTGGCCCTGATCAGTCTGTCGACCGGGCCCGACGCGGGCAAGATCATCGCCACTCTGCGTTCGGCCGGGTGGATCAGGGTGCTGGCTCTCGCGCCAACAGCCGAGATCGGACCGGTGATCGACGCAGTGGGCGCCGGCGTCAATGGAGTACTCGTCGGGCGTCGCGCCCATCCGGCCGCGTCCAACATTCCCAGTTCGATCCACGAACTGTCCTCCCGCGAGATCGAAGTGGTGCGATTGGTCGCCGACGGAAGGTCGAACAAGTGGATCGGCGACCAGTTGAACCTGTCCGCGCTGACGGTGAAGAGCCATCTCGCCCGCATCGGCCGCAAGCTCGGCACCGGTGATCGTGCCCATATGGTGGCGCTGGCGATGCGCGCCGGCGTCATCTCCTGACCTCGGCCGCGACGATTCCGACGCCGCACCTGCCTGACACTCCGATACCAAGTGCGCGACGCGCTCGCCGGGCAGACTGACTCGGTGCAGATCTTCGACGCTCCGGCGCCACCGACGGGCCAGGCTTCGTCGCACGAGCCGGCCGGGGCTGGACCGGCGGGCAGCGCACCAGTCGTCACTCCATTGTTGGCGCCGCGCGACGGTGACGTGGAGCCTGTCGTCGACCCGGTCCAGCTGGCACATTGGGCTCGAAGGCTCGGCCGAGCCTCCGGCCCCGTCGCGCTGGACGCCGAGCGCGCGTCCGGATTTCGCTACGGTTCCCGCGCCTACCTGGTGCAACTGCGCCGAGCGGACGTCGGCACCGTTCTGTTCGACCCGGTTCCGCTGGGCGATCTACAGGTGCTGGACGCTCCGCTGGCCGATTCGGAGTGGGTCCTACATGCTGCCAGCCAAGATCTACCCTGTCTGGCCGAACTCGGGATGCGGCCCCGCACCCTGTTCGACACCGAACTTGCCGGGCGGTTGGCGGGGCTGCCGAAGGTGGGACTGGGTCCGCTCGTCGAGCAGATGCTCGGTCTCGGTCTGGCAAAAGGGCATGGCGCAGCCGACTGGTCGACCAGGCCACTACCTGCCGCCTGGCTCACCTATGCGGCTTTGGACGTAGAAGTTCTCGTCGAGTTGCGGCACGCGATGGCGGAACTGCTGGAGTCGCAGGGCAAGCTCGAGTGGGCCGAGCAGGAGTTCGCGGCGATTGTCGCCGCACCTTCCGCGCCACCGAGAATCGATCCATGGCGACGCACCTCCGGCATCCATCGCATCCGGGATCCGCGAGTGCTGGCCATCATTCGAGAACTATGGCTGGCCAGGGACGACCTCGCGCGACGCCGAGATCTAGCTCCTCATCGGGTGTTGCCCGACACCGCGCTCGTCGCGGCCGCTGCCGCAAGGCCGATCAATCCCGCAGCCCTGGTGGCATTGCCAGTCTTCGCGGGGCGCATCCAGCGTCGCCAGGCATCGACCTGGTGGGATGCGATCAGCCGGGCGATGGCGGTGCCCGTCGCCGACCTACCACCTGCGGCGCTCCCCGGAGACGGGCCGCCGCCGCCGGGGAGATGGGCGATCAAGGATCCGCGCGCTGCAGCCCGACTTGCGGCGGCGCGCGCCGCGCTGGCCGATGTGTCGGTCACGGTCGGTACCCCCGTGGAGAATCTCCTCTCACCGGACCTGGTGCGGCGCACCATGTGGGCTCCGCCGGAGGGACCGGACCTGGCGGAGGCGCTGCAGTTCGGTGGCGCGCGGCCGTGGCAGATCGAGCTGACTGCGGCGGTTCTGCGCAGCGCGCTGGACGCGCAAGTTACCGGCCAGTAGCCTTTGCCGGTAACATGCTGGAACCGGCATTCGTGCCGCCGCTCCGGCCCGCGTTTCACCATTTCACCTTCCCGCGGACGAGCGACGGCGCCGTCGCACCTGCCGGTAACAAGGGAACAGTTCATCGGATGCGCGCTGCTTCGTCGAGTGGGACAACGCGGCCGAGAACAACGCGTCCCAGAACAAGGAGCCGTCGTGTCAGGTCAGCAGGCAACACCCTCGAAGATCGGTTCTGCGGAACGCGGACACGCAACCGCGGCCCGCACCCTTCGGGACGTCGTATTCGTCGAAGGTGTGCGCACCCCGTTCGGCAAGGCCGGAAACAAGGGTCAGTTCGCGGAGACCCGCGGGGATGATCTCATCGTCAAGGTCATCCGCGAACTGATGCGCCGCAACCCCCAACTTCCGCCGGCACGAGTGGACGAGGTCGCCGTTGCGGCCGCAACGCAGACCGGAGATCAGGGGTTGACGATCGGCCGGACCGCCGCGATCCTGGCCGGCCTACCGCGCTCGGTGCCCGGCTTCGCGATCGATCGGATGTGCGCCGGCGCGATGACGGCCGTCACGACCGTTGCTTCCGGAATCGTCGCCGGTGGCTACGACGTCGCTATCGCCGGCGGTGTGGAACACATGGGCCACCACCCGATGGGAGAGGGAGCCGACCCGAATCCGCGATTCGTGGCCGACCGACTCGTCGACCCTTCGGCTCTCAACATGGGTAATACCGCGGAGAACCTGCACGACAAGTATCCGCATCTGACCAAGTCCCGGGCCGACGCCTACGCGGTTCACAGCCAACGCAAGTACGAGACCGCACTCGCCGCCGGGAACATCACTCCGGATCTGGTGTCCGTGGCGACCAGATCATTCGAAAACGGTTGGGGTCTGGCCAATTCCGACGAACTCGCGAGGCCGGGAACCACCATGGCGGCGTTGGAGGGCCTGCGTACACCCTTCCGCCCGCACGGCCGGGTCAGTGCCGGCAATGCTTCGGGGTTGACCGACGGCGCAACCGGTTGCCTGCTGGTCGCCGCCGAGGTCGCGCAGGAACTGGGCCTGCCGGTGCGGATGCGGATGGTGTCCTTCGCGTTCGCCGGAGTCGCACCGGAAACAATGGGTGACGGGCCGATTCCGGCCACCGAGAAGGCATTGTCCAAGGCGCATTTGACGATCGACGACATCGGCATCATCGAGATCAACGAGGCCTTCGCCGTGCAGGTACTGGCTTTCACCGATCACTTCGGCCTGGCCGACGACGATCCTCGCGTCAATCCCTACGGGGGCGCTATCGCCATGGGCCATCCGCTGGCCTCTTCCGGCGTTCGCCTGATGACGCAACTGGCGCGTGAATTCGCGCAACGACCGGACGTGCAATACGGTCTCACCACGATGTGCGTCGGGCTCGGAATGGGCGGCACGGTGGTCTGGGAGAATCCGAATTTCCGGGCTGCCGACGCAGCGGACCGGGCGGGAGAGGCGAAATGACGCCAGAGGTGGTCACGACCTCGCACCTGCGACTCCTCGAGGTGCCCGGCATTCCGGGTCGAGTCGCACTGATCACGCTCGACAACGGACTCGACCACAATCGTCCGACCACATTCGGAGCGGCGGGCCTGGCCAGTCTGAACAAGGCATTGGATGCGGCCTTCGCCGCGCAACCGGCGGCAATCGCCATCACCGGCAAACCTTTCGTCTTCGCGGTCGGTGCCGACCTGTCACAGATCGGCATGATCACCGATCGCGAAACCGCGCGGCAGACCGGTGTTCTGGGGCATTCGACCTTTCTCAGGTTGCACGATTCAGGAATTCCTACGTTCGCCTTCGTCAATGGCGCCGCTCTCGGCGGCGGGGTGGAAATTGCCCTGGCCTGCCATTACCGAACCCTGGCCGCCAACGCCGCGATGATGGCGCTGCCCGAAGTATTCCTCGGGATTCTGCCGGGCTGGGGTGGTACTCAATTGCTTCCCCGAATCATCGGCCCGGAAAACGCAGTGACCGTCATCATCGAAAATTCACTGAACCAGAATTCCATGCTGCGTCCGACCCAGGCTGCTGCGCTCGGCGTGGTCGACGTGGTGCTCGACGCCGCAGACTATCTCGAGCAGTCGTTCGGCTGGATGGCCGGAGTGCTCAATGGTTCGCAATCCGTTTCTCGCACAGATTATTCGTCGGCGGAGTTCGAACCAGAATGGGTTTCCGCGCTCGAACGCGGGCGGGTGATCGCCGATCTGCGCACGCACGGCGCTTCGCCGGCCCCCTACCGCGCCCTCGAGCTGATCGAACTGTCGCGGACCGCGGATCTGGCTGCCGGACTTGCGGCCGAAGCGGAGGGCCTCGCCGATCTCATTGTGTCGCAGGAGTTCCGAGCCGGCTTGTACTCCTTCAACCTGACGCAGAAGCGTGCTCGCAAACCCGTCGGCGCCCCGGATTCGGCCTCGGCTCGCACGGTCACCAAGGTCGGCGTCATCGGCGCCGGTTTGATGGCCGGGCAGATAGCCCTCCTGCTCGCCCAACGACTTCATGTCCCGGTTGTGCTCACCGACGTCGATCAGGCGCGACTGGACAAGGGGCTGGCCGGAGTGCATCGCAAGATCGCGGACCGGGCAGCTCAGCGGAAGATCACCACCGACGAGGCGAACCGACTGACCGCGCTGGTGACCGGATCCCTCGAGTATGAAAGTTTTGCAGACGCGGATTTTGTTCTCGAAGCGGTCTTCGAGGAACTCGCCGTCAAGAAGGACGTATTCGCCCGGTTGGAGAAAGTGATCAGCGTGGATACGGTGCTCGCGACCAATACCTCGTCCCTGTCGGTCACCGAAATGGCCGCCGATCTCGACCACCCCGAGCGGGTCATCGGATTCCATTTCTTCAATCCGATCTCCGTCATGCCGTTGCTCGAGATCGTCCGCACCGAGCAAACCTCGGAAGCGACGGCGGCCACCGCCCTCGCGGTGGCGAAAGCCCTGAAGAAGGGTCCGATCTTCACGGCCGATTCCCCGGCTTTCGTCGTCAACCGCCTGCTCACCCGGTTCATGGGCGAGATCATCGCCGCAATCGATGAAGGCACCGAATCGGCCGTCGCCGACGGTGCGCTGGCGCCGCTCGGGCTCCCGATGACACCGCTGATGTTGTTGCAACTGGTCGGTCCGGCCGTTGCGATGCACGTCACCGAGACCCTGCACACGGCCTATCCGGACCGGTTCACCGTCAGCGACAATTTGCGACGCATCGTCGAGGCCGGCCACCGAACGGTGGTGTCGTGGTCGGAGACCGGGGAGCAGGTCCTGGATCCGGAGGTTGCCGCGCTGTGGCAGCAGGGGTCCGAGCCGTCGACCGCCGAACAGGTCCGCGCGCGCGCCTTGGCCGCGCTTGCGCAGGAGGCGCGGCTGATGTTGGACGAAAAGGTGGTCGCGGCCGCTGCCGACATCGATCTCGCGATGCTGACCGGTGCGGGATGGCCGTTCTGGCTGGGCGGGATCACCCCGTATCTGGACCGCGAAGGTATTTCGGAGCAGGTGACCAGGAGACGGTTCAACCCTCCCGGAGTCGCCACACTTCCGTCGAACTGATGTCGCCGCCGGGCGGAGCCGCGCCGCCGCAGCCGGCTGTTGCCCGTTTGTGATCCACTGGCTTGGACGACAAGGGAGTCGCTAGATGCCGCAGGAAGCAGGGCCAGAAAATTCAGTGCCTCGGCGGCTCGCCGGCCGGGTGGCCGTGGTGACCGGAGCCAGCCGCGGCATCGGCCTGGCAATCGCGCAGCGACTGGTCGCCGAGGGCGCACGGGTGGCCATCACTGCGCGCAACCCCGAGCCGCTCGCGATGGCCGTCGCAGCCCTCGATGGTCCTGATGTCGCGTTGGCCTTCGCCGGCAAGGCCGACGATCCGGACCACCAGGACGACGTGCTGGCCGGGACGGCCGCAGCATTCGGGCCTGTCGATCTGCTGGTGAACAACGCCGGGATCAATCCCGCCTACGGCACGTTGATCGATCTGCCGGTTTCCGCCGCCAGAAAGATTCTCGAGGTGAATGTGCTCGGCACGTTGTCCTGGGCGCAGCGCGTCCACGCCGCTGGAATGGGAGAGCGCGGCGGCAGCATCATCAATGTCGCCTCGGTAGCCGGGCTGAAGCCGGCGCCGGGCATCTCGTTCTACGGCGCCAGCAAGGCCGCCGTCATCTACCTGACCGGAGCGCTCGCAGCCGAACTCGGGCCCGGAATCAGGGTGAACGGGGTGGCGCCGGCTGTGGTGAAGACGGTGTTCGCCGAGGCGCTGTACGCCGACCGCGAAGACGAGGTGGCAGCGAAGTACCCGCTGCGCCGGCTCGGTGAGCCGGACGACATCGCCGGCGCTGTCGCATTTCTCGCCTCTGACGAAGCCTCCTGGATCACCGGGCAGACCTTCGTGCTGGACGGCGGCCTGACATTGACCGGTGGCCTGTAGGAAATGACCGAGCTATCTGAAATGAAAGCGTGGCAGGTGCCGGAGCTGGGCGAACCCGAGCGCGTTCTGCGCCTGACCGGCGTCGAGATCCCCGAACCTGGCGTGGGACAACTGCTGGTGCGGGTGCGTGCCGCAGCGCTGAACTTTCCGGATGTCCTGATGGTGCGCGGGCAGTATCAGGACAAGCCGGAACTGCCCTTCACTCCCGGCGTCGAACTGTGTGGGGTCGTGGAACAGATCGGCCCGGAGGACGTTGCACCGGTGCATTCTGCAGTCGGGGTCAGGGTGATGGGTACCGGGTTGATGCCGCACGGCGCGCTGGCCGAGTACGCGATCGTTACCGCCGCTGACGTCAGCGAAGCACCGAACTCGCTGGACGACGTCCATGCCGCCGGTTTCACCATCGCCTATCAAACCGGTTGGGTGGCACTGCATCGCCGGGCAGCACTGCAAGCCGGTGAAACGCTGCTGGTGCATGCCGCCGCCGGTGGAGTGGGCAGTGCGGCGGTGCAACTGGGAAAGGCCGCCGGCGCCAGGGTGATCGGTGTGGTGGGCAGTTCGGAAAAGGTCGAAGTGGCCCGACGCTGCGGCGCTGACGAGGTGATCGACCGGTCCCGGTGCGACCACGACGGCCTGGTCGAGGCGTTGCGAAAGGCTTGCGGCCGGGGCGGCGCTGATGTGGTGTACGACCCGGTCGGCGGCGAATCGTTCGTCGCCTCGACGAAGGTGATCGCGTTCGAGGGCCGCATTCTGAGCGTCGGATTTGCCGGCGGAACCGTTCCGAAAGCGGCCGTCAACCACGCGCTGGTCAAGAATTACGGCATTCTCGGCGTCTACTGGGGGCTGTACCGCTCGCGTGCGCCCGAGGTGATCGAGCAGGCCACCCGAGCACTTTCGGAACTCCTCGCCGCCGGTGCCCTTTCCCCCGAGGTGTCATCGGTCCTCCCGTTCGAGCAAGCACCGGCCGGCCTGTCCGCACTCGGTGCCGGCCGGTCGACCGGTCGCATCGTGGTGACGGTTCCATGAGCGGCGCTGCACTGGACCTGAGGGGCGCGAACGTCGTGGTGACCGGGGCAGGATCTGGTATCGGCGCCGCGCTGGCCCGACGCTTCGCCGCCGCCGGAGCCCGGGTGGTGGTGAACGATCTGAACGCCGATGCGGCACAGGCGGTTGCCGGCGAGATCGGCGGCCTGGCATATCCCGCGGATGTCGCCGACGCCGGCCAGGTCGCCGGGTTGGTGACCACCGCGGTTGCACGCTTCGGTCCCGTCGACCTGTTCTGCGCGAATGCCGGTATCGCGGTGGGTGGCTCGGAGGCCGCGCCCGCCGCCGACTGGAATGCGGCCTGGCAGGTGAACGTGCTCTCGCACGTGCACGCTGCCAACGCCCTGCTACCGGGCTGGCTGTCTCGCGGACGGGGCCGATTGATCACCACGGTGTCGGCCGCCGGGCTGCTCACCATGCTGGGCTCCGCGCCGTATTCGGTGACCAAACACGCCGCCCTCGGATTCGCGGAATGGTTGCGCGTCACCTATTCGCACCGAGGAATTGTGGTGCAAGCCCTGTGTCCGCAAGGGGTTCGCACGCCGCTGTTCGACTCGACCGGCGAGCTCGGCGAGGCGGTGCTCGGCGCCGGGACGCTTGATCCTATTCAGGTCGCCGACGTGGTCGTCGCTGCCCTGGCCGGCGATCGATTCCTGATCCTGCCGCACCCGGAAGTCGCCGACCATGCTTCGCGCCGAGCCACGGATCCGGACCGCTGGCTATCCGGGATGAATCGGCTGCAGCAGTCGCTCGAAGGAGCTGGCTTGTTGAAGATCGACAGCGGAGATGCACCGCGGTGAGGAACGCCGGTCTCGACCTTTCCAGCCTGGCTGCGCATCTGGCTGTGCACCGGCCCGACCTGGCGCAGGGAGAACTGACAGCGACCCTGTTCGCCGGTGGTCGATCCAATCTCACTTATGCACTCGCGGTCGGCAATCGCCGATTCGTGTTGCGCAGACCGCCGCTGGCGCATGTCCAGGCTTCGGCGCACGACATGAGCCGGGAATATCGGGTGATCACTGCGCTGCATCCGACGGACGTTCCGGTGCCGGCCACCGAATTGTTCTGTGATGATCCCGAGGTGATCGGGGCGCCGTTCTATCTGATGGAACTGGTGCCGGGGCGAGCCCTCCGTCGCCGGGCCGACGTCGTCGCCTTGGGTCCGGATGCGCTGCACCGGTTGATTTTTGCGCTGGTCGATACTCTCGTCGTACTGCACGCCGTTGACCCGGTCACCGTCGGGTTGGCAGATCTTGGCAAGGTGGCCGGTTTCAACGCCCGTCAGTTGCGAACCTGGCGTCGGCAGCTGGACGGGCTGCGGAGTCGCGAACTGCCGGGCATCGATGAGCTTGCCGACAACCTTGCCCAGCAGATTCCCGAAACCGGCAACGGTGGTCTGGTACACGGTGATTACCGACTGGACAACGTGCTGATCGACGGTGCGCCGGGCAACGAGCACATCACCGCGGTCCTCGATTGGGAGATGTCCACCCTCGGTGATCCGCTGTCGGATCTGGCGTTGCTGCTGTTGTATGCCGACCAAACGATGCTGGCCGGCAACGGACCCGACGAACCGTCCACACCGATCAGTTCCGTTCCCGGTTATCCCGCCGGCGAGGACATCGTGGCCCGCTACGCGGAGCGGTCCGGTCGGGACGTGTCAAATCTGCAGTGGTACAGCGCCTTTGCCGCGTTCAAGCTGGCTGTCGTACTGGAAGGTGTCCACTATCGGCACCAGCACGGCGCCACGCTCGGCCCAGGTTTCGACGGCATCGCCGAAATGGTGCAGCCACTCATCGTCCAGGGCCGGCGGCTTTTCGGCTCCACCTCACAGCCTTCGACCAACGGGGAGCAATGATGGATTTCGGTTACGACCGAACGACCACGGATTTCCAGCAGCGCCTGCTGACCTTTCTGGACGAGCAGGTGTACCCGGCAGAGGCGGTCTTCACCGAGCAACAGGCGGGGCGCAAGGGTGAATGGGGCCCCCCGCCCGTCGTCGCCGAGTTGCAGGCCAAGGCGCGGAAGGCTGGGCTGTGGAACCTATTCCTACCCGGCGAACGTGGCGCCGGGCTGACCAATCTGCAGTACGCACCACTGGCCGAGATCACCGGTCGCAGCCCCGCGCTGGCGCCGATCGCTCTGAACTGCGCCGCGCCGGACACCGGGAACATGGAGGTGCTGGCTCAATTCGGTTCGCCGGAGCAGCAGCAGCGTTGGCTCGACCCGTTGCTCGAGGGCACGATCCGCTCCGCGTTCGCCATGACCGAACCGGAGGTCGCGTCCTCCGATGCGACGAACATCGCGACCCGCATCGAACGCGATGGCGATGACTACGTGATCAACGGGCACAAGTGGTACATCTCCGGAGCGATGGATCCCCGGTGCGAGATCCTCATCGTGATGGGCAAGACCGATCCGTCGGCGCCCAGACACCAGCAGCAGAGCCAGATTCTGGTGCCCCGCACGACCAAGGGTGTCAACATTCTGCGCGGTATGCAGGTGATGGGTTACAACGACGCCGACCACGGCGGCCACGCCGACATCGAGTTCGTCGACGTGCGGGTGCCGGTGCGCAATCGAATCGGCGACGAGGGCGCAGGTTTCGCCATTTCCCAGGCCCGGCTGGGGCCCGGTCGGATCCATCACTGCATGCGGCTGATCGGTATGGCGGAGCGGGCCATCGAATTGATGTGCCGGCGGGTTTCCACCCGGGTGGCGTTCGGTCGCCCGCTGGCCGATCAGGGCGTAATCGGCGAATGGATCGCCGATTCCCGGGTGAAGGTGGAGCAATTGCGCCTTCTGGTGCTCAAGACGGCGTGGTTGATGGATACGGTCGGCAATCAGGGCGCGCACACGGAAATCCAGGCCATCAAGATCGCAGCGCCGGAAACCGTCTCGTGGATCCTGGACAAGGCGATCCAGGCGCACGGCGCGGCCGGCCTGAGCCAGGACACTCCGCTCGCCGCGCTGTGGGCCGCCGCGCGCACCATCCGCCTCGCCGACGGCCCCGACGAAGTCCATCGCCGGTCCCTGGCTCGGCGCGAATTGAAGAAGTACCAGCAGTGATCCACTTTCTCGAGAGATCAAGGACGAACAGATGAACAGATTTTCCGGACGGGTCGCCATCGTGACCGGAGCCGCGCAGGGCATCGGGGCTGCCACGGCCACTCTTCTTGCTGCGCAAGGGGCTTCGGTGATCGTGGCGGATCTCACCGCGGAACGGGCCGCCGGCACCGTGGAAGCCATCGCCGCGGCCGGTGGCACCGCGGCCGCGGTGGGCTGCGATGTGTCCGACGGCGATTCGGTGCAGGCCCTGGTCGGGGCGACCGTGGAGCGATTCGGATCGGTGGACATCCTGGTCAACAACGCCGGCATCACCAGGGACAATTTGCTGTACAAAATGGGCCGCACCGATTGGGACGCGGTCATCTCGACGAACCTCACCAGCATTTTTCTGTGTTGCCAGGCGGCGTCGGTGCCGATGGTCGCCGCCAAGTACGGGAAGATCGTCAGCCTGTCCAGCCGGTCGGCGCTGGGCAACCGTGGGCAGGTCAACTACGCCGCTGCGAAAGCTGGCGTGCAGGGCATCACTGCCACGCTGGCGATCGAGCTGGGCAGGTACAACATCAACGTCAACGCCGTCGCTCCGGGTTTCATCGCTACTGCGATGACGGCGGCCACTGCCCAGCGCGTTGGTTTCGAGCCGGCGGAATATCAGAAACTGGCCAGCGAGCAGACGCCGCTCGGCCGAGTCGGCCAGCCCGAAGAAGTCGCCTCCGTCATCGCCTTCCTGGCCAGTGATGAGGCGTCATACGTATCGGGTCAGACGCTCTACATCAATGGTGGCGATCGCTGACCTCCTGCTGCGGCGCCCCGCGCTTGACACTTGCTGCTGCTACTCGTGTCCCAAACCTTGGAGGATCCTGATGGACTTTTCTCTTTCCGACGAAGAACGCGCTGTTCGCGACACGGCCCGTGAATTCATCCGCAAAGAGGTCATGCCGCTCGAGCAGGAGGTGCTGCGCCGGGAGCGCAACCACCATCCGGGTCTGGAGCAGACCGAACTCGTAGAACTGCAGCAGAAGGCGAAAGCGTTCGGATTCTGGGGATTGTCGACTCCAGAGGCGGACGGCGGCATGAATCTGCCGGCCGTCATGCAGGCCCTGATCGCGGGCGAACTGGGCCGTACCTTCGTTCCGTTCCGATTCGGTGGTGAAGCCGACAACATCCTGTACTACGCGAATGCCGAGCAGCGAAAGGAATTTCTCGAGCCGACGATCTCCGGCGAACGCCTGTCGTGCTTCGCGATCACCGAGCCGGGCGCCGGCTCCGACGCCGCCAACATCAAGCTGTCCGCTGTCCGGGACGGCGACGACTGGGTGCTCAACGGCGAGAAGACTTTCATCACCGGTGGAAACGAAGCTGACTTCGCCATCGTGGTGGCCGTCAGCGACAAAGGGAAGGGCACCCGCGCAGGCGGCACCACGGCCTTTCTGGTCGACCGTGCCATGGGTTGGACGTCGACGCACATCATGACCATGGGCGAAGGTGGGCCGGCATCACTGGTCTTCGACAATGTGCGGGTGCCCTCGCGCAACATCCTCGGCGAGGTCGGCCAGGGCTTCGAGTTGGGAATGAAATGGATCGGCAAAGGGCGGTATCTCATTCCGGCCGGTGCGGTCGGGACCGCTGAGCGGGCCCTGCAGATGGCGATCGACCAGGCGAACACACGGGTGACCTTCGGTAAAAGGATCGGTGAGAACCAGGCCATCGCCTGGATGATCGCCGATTCCGAGACCGAACTCGAAGCAGCCAGGTGGCTGGTGCTGCGCGCGGCTTGGACGGTGGATCAAGGCACCGACCCGAGGCATTCATCGTCGATGGCAAAGCTGTACGGCGCGAACATGGTCAATCGCGTCGTCGACCGGGTGATGCAGATTCACGGCGGCATGGGCTATACGCGGGAGTTGCCGATCGAGCGCTGGTACCGGCAGGTGCGGCTGTACCGGATCTACGAGGGCACGGACGAGATGCAGCGGCTGATTCTTTCCCGCGACCTGCTCCGCGGCTACACCAAGATCGGCGGCCACCTGGCATGAGAACGTTCTCCAGTGCAGCGGAACTGATGGGTGCCGTCGGCGAGACCATCGGACCCGGTGAGCCGTTCCCGGTCGACCAGGAACGGATTCAGGCCTTCGCCGACGCCACCGACGATCACCAATGGATCCACCTCGACGAGACGCGCGCCGCTACCGGGCCTTTCGGCGCCCGGGTGGCGCACGGCTTCCTGACACTGTCGCTGCTGCCGGCGCTGATGCGCGGGCTGTACGCGTTGGAGGGCGTCACGATGGCGATCAACTACGGATTGAACAAGGTCCGGTTTCCGGCGCCGCTGCCCACCGGCAGTTCCGTCCGCGCCACCGCCGTCGTTTCGCAGGTCGACGAGGTACCCGGCGGACTTCAGGTCGTTATGACCGTGACTGTGCTGGCCGACGGAGCAACCAAACCGTGCTGTGTCGCAGAGTCGGTCTCACGGCTGGCGTTTGCTGCGGACTGAGGCGGAACGGATCGATTCACTGTTGGGGCCCTGGATGAACAACAGGGTTTCTTTGGCCAGCTAAGGACGGCTTGTGCGTGTCGCACTCAGTGTTCCTGTACGTTCACTGAACCCGATGGGCCTCATCGGTTTGCCGCATTCCTTGGAGGGCTTTGTGGGTAAGTCAAGCTTGGTGGTCCGTTCGATTGCAGTGACCGGTGCAGCGGTTGCAGTGACCATGCTGGGGACGATTTCGGCATCGGCTGCGCCGGCAGTGCCGAAGCCTTCGGCGTCCTGCAAGGTCCCGGTATTCTCCGTGAGTGCCACCAAGGCCATGCCTGGCAGCAAGATCACCGTATCCGGCAAGAACTTCTCCGGATGTGCGGCCCAGGGGAATTCGGCGAAGCCGACTGCCGTGCTGCCGGTAAAGGTCGGCGTTCTGACCGCCGCGAAGGTGAAGGATGTGCTGGCGACGACGAAGACCAGCGCGGACGGCTCGTTCAGCGTCGAAGTCACCATTCCGTCGGTCTCTGCTGGTGGACAGCCGAAGATTGCCCTGGCCGCAGAGTCCATCGATCCGGTCACCAAACTGACCTACGCCGGGCTCGCCACCGTCGTCTACTCGACCCCCGCTGCACCTACGACCGCTGCACCTACGACCGCGCAGTCGGCGACCACTTTGGCGCCCACCGCGACCTCAACACAGGACATCCCGACCGCGGTGCCGGCCGGCTCCGGGGGTTTGAGCGCGCCGAACACCCCTGCTCGAACCGGCCTGGAGATCGGGTTGGTCGGCGGCGGCACACTTCTGTTGGCCGCCGGTGGCATCACGCTCATTCGGCGGCGTTCGGCGGGCCAGCACTGACGATCGGTTTCCCTTGCACACATGACGACGCGGTGGGCTTCTTACTTCCGAGGCCCACCGCATCGCCACGAATTGAACGCTCGCCTTTGCAACGGCACACCGATGAGCCGGTGGCACAATAGTAGTGGGTTATCCAGGGACAGAAGTGGAGCCATAATGCCGACGCGTCTCAAACGACCGATGTCGGCGTTGGTGGCTGTCGCGGCCGGTGTTCTTCTGCTCGCAGGCGCCGCGGTGATGGCCCAGAGCAACATCTCGCCGCCGACCAACGCCGGAGAGTTGCCGGTCGTGGTGACCTCCTTCGTCACCGCCGCGCCCTCGCCGGTGACCGGCGCCACCCACAGCCGTTCGGTGCCGCGAAGCGCATCGCCGCCTACCAACTCGTCGACGAAGGACACTCCCGCACCGGTTGTCGGCCGGACTACGGCGCGGGCGCGACCGACCAATCCCACGAGGATCAGCCCGACTACGACCGTTAGAACAGGCAGCGCCGTTCCCGCGGCACCGGCGGAATTGCGGCTCCCCCGGCTCGGGGTGACCGCGCACGTTCAAAAAGTCGACAGCGTCGGCGGAGTTCTGCAGGTCCCCGAGGACATATCGCAAGTCGGTTGGTGGCAGCACAGCGCGCCGGCCGGATCGGCTGTGGGCAACACCGTTATCGATGGTCACATCGATTCTGCCGCCGCCGGGGAAGGCGCTCTCTTTCATCTGGCCGACCTGGGTCCCGGCGACGCAGTGTCAGTGACAACCACCAATGGCGCTATCGTCAAATACGAGGTGGATGCCCGGCGCGTGTATGTGAAGGCCCAGGGTCTACCGGCGAGCCTGTTCGATCAGAAAGGCACCGGAAAACTAGTCATCATCAGTTGCGGTGGCCCGTTCGACTCCGCGGAAAGCAGCTACGAGGACAACATCGTGATCTTTGCGAGCCCGACCAGTTGATGCGCATTCGCTATCGACGGCGGTGGCCACGACTCCAGCGGCCATAACAGAACTCCGGGGTGCCATCACCATGGCAAGCAACATCCTCGTCACAACCGACCGCACCCCGGCTACGTATGCCAGCGATCGACGCCTGACCACGAAAAAGCCGCCAGTGCAACCCCGAAGGCCGACAACATGACGCCAAGCCTTCGAAAAGTTTGGACAGATGTAGTTGACGGTCCAGAGAAAGTGATGGGGCCGGATTGGAATGCAGTGCTCCAGCGCTCTGCCGCCCGCGCAGAGCCCTTGTAGTCCAGCGCAAGCAGCAATCCAAGGCCAACAGCAGCCATTCCAAATGTTCCGATAACCGTGGTAGCAAATGATCTCACCGAAGCGGCCGCCGAGACTATTCCGGCTATGATTGAACCTGCACTCAGAAGAAGAAGGATTGTGTAGATTGCGGAAGCGATACGAAGTACCTCGGGCCGGGCGGTGCGTTCGGTTGAAAGCCGGATACGCCACGCCCTGAAACTAGTGGCGTTCTTGACGTGCACAGACGCCTCGGTTGCTGACTTCGAATCACGCGACGCTCCGATGAGACATCCTGCTATCCAAACGCCCGCCGGTATCAAGAGCCCCCAGCGCCAACGGTGGCCACTGACGACGCTGTATGTGGCAATTAAAATGCCGGCCGAAAACACCGAGTAAACCAGCGCCCAGCCGTAAGGATGCAGCTTCCGAAAATTACTGACAATGAGTTTCATCGGTTCGACCAAATTGAAAAGGTCGCAGAGCCGCACGAGTTCCCGGAACCGGCGCGGTACCCGAACATGTCCCACAACCTAGTGGCCGGTCGCCAGGCGGTCAAGCACCGTCGTGAGAGCATCAGCTACCACGTCGGGCGCGTTGGCGGACAGCGCCGCGAGACTGAATCCGCCCACCGAGGCGTTCGCGGCGCACAGCTGACCGGTAGGCGGCAACGCTCCCAGCGCGGCACCCCCGGCATTGCCGAACAGCACGATGCGGCCACCGGGGGGTAGCACGGCGAGATCCTGGTCGAGAAGGGCCGTGCCCTGCGGGTCGAGTACAACCTCCATGTCGTGGCCCCAGAGGGAAGTGAGTACCTTATCCGCCAGTTGAGCACGTTGCTGTCAGGGCTTCGAAACGGCTGCCGGTGTAGGGATCTCCACCCGGACGCGCAGTCCCCCGCCCTCGGCCGGCACAGCAGAAACAGAGCCGCTGTGTGCGACCACCACGGCGCGGACGATGGAGAGCCCGAGACCACTACCCCGGTGCCCAGTTCGAGCGCGCTCACCCTGCCGGAACGGCTCGAACAGTTCCGCCACCATCCGGGGGTCGATGACGGTTCCGCCCGAGGTCACTTCGATGTGGCCGGATTGTCGACCGGCTCCTGTGCAGATCTCGATGTGCCCACCGGAGACGTTGTGTCGCACCGCGTTCTCCACCAGGTTGCCGACAATCCGTTCCAGCAGGGCCGGATCGCCGGAGACTACCGTCGGTGCTCCACCGACGTGCACCGTCAGTCCTCGGTCGGTGAGTTCGGCGGTGACGGCCTGCAGCGCCGGCGCGACCAGCGCGGCCAGGTCCACATCCTGGACCACCGGTAGCCCACCGGCCTGGGTTCGGGCCAGGAACAACAGCGAGTTCAGCAACCGGTCGGCCCGGTCCGTGGCTTCCCGGGCCACCTCGCCCATCTGGCGGAGATCTTCGACTGTCGCCGCCGAGTCCGCAAGTGTCACATCGACTTCGGTGCGAATGACCGACAGCGGCGTGCGCAATTCGTGCGACGCGTTGGCCACGAACCTGCGTTCCGCGGCGAAAGCGGCCTGCAACCGGGCGAGCATGTCGTCGAAGGTGTCCGCCAGCTCGGCCACTTCGTCGCGCGGCCCGGTCAGCGCGATCCGTTGGTCCAATGACGATTCGGACAGTCCGCGAGCCGCATTGGTCAGTGTCGACAGCGGCCGCAGAGCCCGGCCGATCAACACCCAGGACAGCAGGCCGCCGGCGACGACCACCAGTGGAAACGAGATCAGGCCCACCACCAGCACGGTCTGGCGACCCTGCTCGACCACCCGATTGGACTCGACGACCGCATCTACGGTGACGCCGCTCTCCAGCAGCACGGTGGTTCCCGGCCGGTAGTGCGGAAGCGCCGCAACCACCCGCCCCACCAACAGGTATGCCAACGCCAGCAACAAGGCACCGACCAGGGCGAGCAACGCCGTCGACAGCATGGTCAGCCGAAGCCGCAGACCACCCCGCGCGGACGACCGGCGTTCCCCCTGTCGAATCGGGGCGACCGACTCGCCGGATCGATCGGCCCTGGTCGCCGGCGACTCAGTCAGCGGCATCGGCCGACACCCGGTAGCCCGCGCCTACCACGGTGTCGATCAGGCCCGGCTCACCGAGCTTGCGGCGCAACGTCATCACGGTCACTCGAACGGTCGTGGTGAAGGGATCAGCGTTCTCGTCCCAGACCCGCTCCAGCAGTTCCTCACTGGAAACCACGCTCCCGCCGGCCGAGATCAGGACCTCGAGAACGCCGAACTCCTTGCGCGTCAACTCGATCGCATTGCCGCCCCTGGTGACTGATCGCTTCGCCGGGTCCAACTCGACGTCGCCGGCCTTGAGAACCGGTGGCGCCGCCGGAGTGGCTCGGCGCCCCAGAGCCCGGACCCTGGCCACCAGTTCCGCAAAGGCGAACGGCTTTGCCAGATAGTCGTCGGCGCCGGCGGACAGACCCTCGACCCGAGCGTCTAGACCGGACGACGCGGTGAGCATCAGCACCCTGGTGATATCGCCGGAGGAGACCAATTCGGCGAGCAGGTCGTCTCCGTGCATTCCCGGCAGGTCACGGTCGAGCACCACCACGTCATAGCGGGTATACGTAGATTTCTCATGACCGTCCGTGCCGTCGTAGGCGACATCGACGGCCATTCCCTCCGCCCGCAGTCCCCTGGCGATGGCGTCCGCAAGCCGCTGCTCGTCCTCGACCACCAGCACGCGCATAGTCAGGCCTCTCCGGTTGTTCGGTTGTTGATCGAGGCGCCCGACGGAGCCCTGTCCGCTCCGGTGATCCCGGAGTGTCCGTTCGAGCTGCGCTTCGCAGTTCCATCGGCCGTGGCATCACCAGAGGCGTTGCCGCCCAGGTCGTTCGCCGGCGCCGTCCGGCCGGCGATCAGCTCGGTGATACCGCGGGCGACGTCCTTTGCATTGAGCCCGAGGTCGGTCAGCAGGTCGCCCCGGGAGGCGGGTTCCAAGAATTGCTGTGGCAGGGCGAGCACAGTGACCGAAATCCCGAGCGGAGCCAGTTCGTCGGCAACCCGCGCCCCGATGCCCCCGGAGCGGCCACCGTCCTCGATGGTGACCACCAATCGGTGATCCCGAGCCAGGATCGCAATTGCCGGCGATATCGGCAGAACCCAGCGCGGGTCGACCACCGTGACGCCGATGCCTTGGTCGGCCAGGCGGGACGCGGTCTCGACCGCCATTGCTCCGAACGCACCGACGGCGACCAGCAATACGTCGGATTCCTGATCGGCGGCCGGCTCGGTCAGCACGTCGACGGCTCCGATTCCGCCGGGAGCCGGGACAAGTTCTCCATCTGTCACCCCCACCCGGCGCCTGGCCACGACGTCCTGCGGTACGGCGCCCTTGGGATATCTGAGCACGGTGGGGCCGTCGCCCACCTGGACCGCCTCGGCCAATTCCTGCGCCAGGGTGGCGGCATCCCGGGGCGCCGCCAAGGCAAGGCCCGGTATCAGGCCGACCAGGGACATGTCCCACATGCCGTGATGACTCGGGCCGTCCTCGCCCGTCACGCCGGCCCTGTCCAGCACCACGGTGACGCCGAGCCCGTGCAGCGCGCAGTCCATCAGCAGCTGGTCGAAGGCGCGGTTGAGAAAGGTGGCGTAGAGCGCCACGACCGGATGCATTCCGCCCATCGCCAACCCGGCGGCGGAGGTGAGCGCGTGCTGTTCGGCGATACCGACGTCGTAGATCCGCTCCGGGTACTTCTCGGCGAACGCGTCCAGCCCGGTCGGGCCGCTCATCGCGGCGGTGATGGCTACCAAATCGTCTCGGGAACCGGCGATCTCAACCAGATTGCGGCTGAAAACACTGGTCCAGGTCTTGCTCGGCGCCGCTATCGGCAGGCCGGTGTCCGGGTCGAACGCGGGCGGCGAATGCATCTGTTCGGCATCGTCGTTCTCCGCCGGTGGATAACCCCTGCCCTTCTGGGTCACGCAGTGCACCAGAACCGGGCCGCGATAGCCCTTCGCATTCTGAAGCGCCTCTTCCAGCGCGGCGAAATCGTGCCCGTCGATCGGTCCCAGATATTTGAGCCCGAGGTCCTGGAACATCGTCTGCGGAAGCAACCAATCTTTCATCGCAATCTTGACCGCATGCAGCGCCGAGTACAGCGGGCGGCCGATCACCGGGGCCTGCGGCAACCGGTTCTTCACCTGGTCGAGAAGCCGCTCGTAGCCGGGCTTGAGCCGCAACGCCGCCATCTTCTGCGCCATGCCACCGGTGGTCGGCGCATAGGACCGACCGTTGTCGTTCAGCACCACGACCAACGGCCGGTCCTTCGCCGCCGCGATGTTGTTCAGAGCCTCCCAGGCCATGCCGCCGGTCAACGCCCCGTCACCGATGACGGCCACCACCGTGCGATTGTGCTCACCCCGCAGGGCGAACGCCTTGGCCAGCCCGTCGGCGTAGGACAGGGACGTCGAGGCGTGCGAATTCTCGACCCAGTCGTGCATCGACTCGGACCGGCTGGGATAACCGGACAACCCGTTCCTGGTCCGCAGGCTGTCGAAATCCGCCGCCCGCCCGGTGATGATCTTGTGCACGTACGACTGGTGCCCGGTGTCGAAGATGATCGGATCGGCCGGGGAGTCGAACACCCGGTGCAGCGACATGGTCAACTCGACGACGCCGAGGTTGGGCCCCAGATGTCCGCCCCGCCGAGAAGTCTTCTGCACGAGGAACTCTCTGACCTCCTCGGCCAGGTCCGGAAGTTCCTCACGTGGCACGGCCCGCAGATCGGCCGGTGACCGCAGTCGCGCAAGCCTGGAGAATCTGGCGTGGTCCGGCGTGTCGCCGACCGGCCGTTGCCCGTTCGTGCGCATCGGTGGCACAGGCCCTCCACATCCTCTTGCCTGGCCCCGTCCGGGGCAGCGTCGTCAACTCGGTCGGAAACGTCCGCCGGTTCCGACCTTCGACGTTACCGCCCGACGCTACCGCCCGTGGCTTCCAGCCGGGAACGGGCCGCACCGCCCGCGGGTTGCTCGTGAATGGCGCCGTACGCCCGGCATTCGGCTTTCGGCTTTCGGTATCTTCTCTCCGTGTCCGGTCCTTGCCTTCCACAGCTTCTGCGGGCTCCCGACGGTCCGGTGGTGATTGCGCACCGGGGCGCGAGCGCGAGCGCTCCGGAGAACACGATGCCGGCCTTCGAGGCCGCTTGGGCGACCGGGTGTTCGTGGGTGGAAGCGGACGTTGCGCCAACCGCCGACGACGTTCCGGTGATGTTCCACGACGACGAGCTCGACCGCACCACGAACGGCACCGGACCCGTCCGAGAGCGAACTGCGCTCCAGATCGCCGCGCTGGATGCCGGGTCCTGGTTCCAGACTGGCACCACCAGGGCGTTCGCCGGCACTCCGGTTCCCACCCTCGCCGACCTGGTCAGCACGCTGGGACCGACCCGCTCGCTCTTGCTGGAGCTCAAGGGCGCGCACACCCGGGATCAGGTGCGAACCGAGATGGCAGTCGTTCGGGCGTCCGGCTGGAACGACCGCGTACTGCTCCAGTCCTTCGAGATCGAGGCGCTGCAACATGTCCGGTCCATCGAACCGGGCCGACCGGTGGGAATGCTGGTCGAGGCCCTGCACGACGACCCGGTTTCCGCCTGCGCGGCCGTCGGCGCGATCGCCTACAACCCGCAGCACGCCCTGCTGCGGCGCCGACCGGACCTGGTCGCCCAACTGCACTCGGCGCGCATCGCCGTTCTGGTCTGGACAGTGGACGATCCGGCGGATTGGCGCTTCCTGACCGATCTCGGTGTGGACGGCATCATCACCAACCGACCGGCCGAGCTCATCGCCTGGCAGGGCAGCGGACCCGGTTCCTGACCGGGCCGCTCTGCCGGACACCGCAGAGTCTCGGGGCTCGTTCTTGGGCTGCGGATGCGGCTGCGGATGCGGATGGGGATGGGGCAGGATGCGCGCATGGCCGACAAGAACGTAGTGGCGCAGCGGGGCCGGCTCGAAGCTTGGGAGGCCCGCCTGGACTGGCCGCTGACCGCTACCGCCGTCCTTTTCCTGGCCGGGTACGCCTTCGACGTCCTGAGTCAACCGCACGGCGCCGCCGCAGACGTCACCCAGACCGTGATGTGGAGCACCTGGGCGGTCTTCGCCGTCGACTATGCGACTCGACTATCCCTCGCGCCCCGCCGGTGGCGATGGTTCGTGCGACATCTGCTGGATCTCGCCGTGGTGGTGCTGCCGCTGTTGCGCCCACTCCGGCTGCTGCGTCTGGTCATGCTGCTGTCCACCCTGCAGCGAGCCGCCGGCTCGCGCCTGTACGGCCGCGTCGGTGTCTACGTCGTTGGTTCCACGGCGGTGCTGGTGGCGGTCGCCTCGTTGGCCATGCTGGAAGCAGAACGTTCCGTTCCGAACAGCAACATCGGTACCTATGGGCAGGCGCTGTGGTGGGCGATGGTGACCATCACCACCGTCGGCTACGGGGACAAACTGCCGCTCTCCGATACCGGGCACCTGATCGCGATCGGACCGATGATCGCCGGAATCGCTCTGCTGGGAACCGTCACCGCATCCTTGGCCTCCTGGCTCGTGCAGAAGGTCAGTGATTCCGATGCCGCGTCCCAGGCGGCGACCAAGGCCGAGGTGGTCGCGCTGACGGCCGAGGTGGCCTCGCTTCGGCAGATCCTGGAACGCGCATTTCCGGTTCCTCAGGGCACCGGAACCGGAGCCGGAGCGGAGTAGCGACGGCCGCAGGAGTCGGAGTCAGCGACGCGACGCCAGGAGTGGGAGTCAGTGGCGCGACGCCAGGAGTGACGGCAACCGCGGAGCCGCCATCAGCTCGGTAGGAACCTTGCCACGCACTCGACGTGGTGGGTCTGCGGAAAGCAGTCGAAGGCACGGAGAGTGTCGAGCCGGTAGCCGGCGGCCATCAGAGCAGCGGTGTCGCGGCCCAACGCGGCCGGGTCGCAGGCCACGTACACGATGACGGACGGCCTCCTGGCCGCGATCTGTTCGCACAGGGCAGGCCCCGCGCCGGCCCGAGGCGGGTCAAGGACCACTGCGTCGGCCGTCGCCGGCAAATCGTGGATCACCTTCTCCACCGATCCGAGCATCGCCGACACCTGGGTTTGCGACGCCAAGTTCGATTCCGCCAGTGCGGACGCGATCCGGTCCCCTTCCACCGTCACGACGCTGCCATCGGGTCCCACCAACCCGGCGAGCACCGCCGCGAACAATCCGACTCCCCCGTACAGATCCCAACCGGAACCGCCGCGCAGGTCCGCGCCACCCAGTGCCTGCTCGACCGCCTCCGCCAACGTGTTCGCAGCGGCCTGATGCACCTGCCAAAAGCCATCGGCTGCCACCGAGAACTCGCGCCCGAGCGCACGTTCGGTGACGGTGCGCAAGTGGTCGTTGCCGGGCTTGTCGGGCCACTCGGCCAGTCGGGAGCCGTCACCCGCGGCGGTCAGCACCACCTCCGGCAGCTCCGGCCGACCGGAGCGGCCACGTTGCGGCCGGCTCGAACGAGCGCGCACCAACGCCTGCGACGACGGGCGACGAACACCGGCTGGGACATCCAGGGTTGCCGCGAGTTCGGTCAGACCCGGCGCGGCGATCAGACACGGCGCTGCCGGGCTGACGCCGACGACACGGTGCGATCGGACCGCACGTGGCCCGATCCGGCCGTCGGGGTCCAGGGCCCAGCGCACCCGCGTGCGCCAGCCGAAGCCACCGCCGGGTAACTCCTCCACCACGACCGGCAGTTCCACGCCGGCCAGCCGCCGCAACTGCTCGGCCACGACGGAGGCCTTGAGCCCGCGTTGCCGTGCTCCGGAGGCATGCTGGAAGTCGCACCCACCGCAACCGCCCGGTCCGAAGTGCACGCACGGCGCTTCGACCCGTTCCGGGTCGGCCCGCAGGATCTCGACCGCTTCCGCGCGACAGAACGACCCTTTGCGCGCCTCGGTGATCCGCACCCTCGCCAGCTCGCCCGGCAGGGCCAGACGCACGAAGATGACGCGGCCCTGGAAGCGCGCGACGCAATGGCCGCCGTGCGCGACCGCGCCGATCTCCACCTCCACCTCGTCACCAGGTTGCAGATCGTCTGCGGCGCCGGCCAATCGGGAACCTGAAGCGGCCGGCCGCGACGCATCTGCCGGGTCACCAGGTTGCAGATCGTCTGCGGCGCCGGCCAATCGGGGACCTGAAGCGGCCGGCCGCGACGCATCTGCCGGGTCACCAGGTTGCAGATCGTCTGCGGCGCCGGCCAATCGGGGACCTGAAGCGTCCGGCCGCGACGCATCTGCCGGGGCGCCCGTCATTCGTCGTCCGATCCGCGCCGGCCCGGGCGCACCGGAACCACGGGGCGGCCGGCCGAGGTCCGATCGGCCGCCTTGGTCATGCCGGCGCCGGACGCCGGGAAATCGGAAATCTGATCGGCCGGAAGCCGTGTGCGCAAGGAGAAATTGCGCTCGGCTCTGGCCCGTAGCCGTTGATCAAGAGCGCTGGAGGACGTGAGCTGCCACGGCACCGACGTCACCATCACCCCAGGGGTGAAGAGCAACCGCCCCTTGAGGCGCAGCGCCGACTGGTTGTGCAGGATCTGCTCCCACCAGTGCCCGACCACGTACTCGGGAATGAAGACCGCCACCACATCGCGAGGCGAATCCTTTCGCGCCCGACGGACGTAGTCCATCACCGGCTTGGCGATCTCCCGGAACGGCGAGTCGATGACCTTCAGCGCAACCGGAATGCCTCGGTCCTCCCATTCCCGAGCCAACGCCGCCGTGTCAGCCGGGTCGACGTTCACCGTGACCGCTTCGATCGTGTCCGGGCGGGTCGCCCGTGCGTAGGCCATCGCGCGCATGGTGGGCAGGTGCAGCTTGGAGACCAGCACAATGGCGTGCACCCGACTGGGCAGAACCATGTCGTCCTCGTCGCCGGCCAGTTCGACGCTCACCCGGTCGTAGTGACGATTGATGGCCTTCATCGTCAGGAAGATCATCAGCATGGCCAGAATGGCGATCCAGGCGCCGGAGAGGAACTTGGTGATCAGGACGATCACCAGCACGACCGAGGTGAACGTGAAGCCGGTGGCGTTGATGAGTTGACTGCGCCGCATCCGGCGCCGGGTGGCCGGGTCGGTCTCCGAGCGCAGCAGGCGTTTCCAGTGCCGGATCATTCCGGCCTGAGAACACGTGAAGGAGACGAAGACGCCGACGATGTACAGCTGGATCAGCGCATTGACGTTCGCCTTGAAGGCGATGACGAGCACCAGTGCGACCACCGCCAGGAACACGATTCCGTTCGAGAACGCCAGTCGATCACCTCGGGTGTGCAGCTGGCGCGGGAGGAATTTGTCCTGCGCCAGAATCGATCCCAGCACCGGAAAGCCATTGAACGCGGTATTGCAGGCCAGCACCAGGATCAGCCCGGTGGTGAAGGAAACCAGGTAGAACCCGAGCGGGAACCCGGAGAACACCGCCTTCGCAATCTGCGCGACCAGCGTCTTCTCCTGATATCCGGTCGGCGCCCCCTTCAGCAGCACCCCGGCCTCGGTGTCGGCGATGTTCACGTGGGTGATCTTGGCCAGCACCACGAGCCCGAGCATCATCGCGACGGCCAGGCCACCCATCAGCGCCAGCGTGGTGGCGGCATTCTTCGACTTCGGCTTCTTGAAGGCCGGTACGCCGTTGGAGATCGCCTCCACACCGGTCAGCGCCGCCGATCCCGATGAGAACGCCTTGGCGAGCAGGAAGACGAAACCGATACCGGTGATACTCGTGGCGCCGGTGAGCTGGAAGCTGAAATTCGCGCTCTCGGAAGCCATCGGCGAACCGATTCCCCACCGGATCAACCCAGTGACGATCATGGCCAGCATCGAGAGGATGAAGGCGTACACCGGGATCGCGAAGGCCGTACCCGACTCACGGATTCCACGCAGATTCAGCGCCGTGATCACCACGATGATCACCACGGCCCACACCACCGGATGACGACCGACGACGGAGATTGCCGACCCGATGTTCGCAACGCCCGACGCCGTCGAAACCGCGACGGTCAGGATGTAGTCGACCAACAGCGCGCTCGCCACCACCAGACCGAAGGTCGGCCCCAGATTCTTGGTGGCGACCTCGTAGTCGCCACCGCCGCTGGGATAGGCATGAACGTTCTGCCGGTAGCTGGCCACCACGACGAGCATCACCACGGCGACCAGGATCGCGATCCACGGCGCATAGACGTAGCCGGCGAGGGCCGCGATGGACAGGGTGCGAAAGATCTCCTGCGGCGCATAGGCGACACTCGAGAGAGCATCGGAGGCGAATACCGGAAGAGCGATCCGCTTGGGCAGCAGGGTATGAGCGAGTTTGTCGCTGCGGAAGGGCCGACCCACGAGCAGGCGCTTGGCAGCGGCGGTCAGCTTGGACACGATGCGAGCCTACGGCCCCTTGAACGCCTCGGCGCCCGCTGCGCATCACACCCCCCGGTGCGTCGCTGCTCGCGGCGTCGGCCTGAACACGCGGTACCTTTCTCAGGGCTCCCGAAATTCTCCAGGTTCCTCGGGTCATCGCTCTGTCATCGCGGTTCGGACCAGAAGGGGCACGTCGACGTGCACATCGTGATCATGGGCTGCGGTCGGGTCGGCTCCGGCCTGGCCCGCGCACTGGCAAAGGCGGGCCACTCGGTGGCCGTCATCGACCACGAGCCTGCCGCCTTCCGCCGACTGGGCCCGGACTTCCACGGCCAGCAGATCCGCGGAATGGGATTCGACCGGGACACGTTGCTGGAAGCCAGGATCCGTGAGGCGGACGCTTTCGCAGCGGTGTCCTCCGGCGACAATTCGAACATCATCGCGGCACGGGTGGCACGGGAACAGTTCGGCGTGGCCACCGTGGTCGCGAGGATTTACGATCCCAAGCGCGCCCAGGTGTACGAGCGCCTCGGCATCCCCACCGTCGCAACCGTCCCGTGGACCACCGACCGGCTGATGCGTGCCGTCATCCCCGACGGTCTGATCAGCGAGTGGCGGGACCCATCCGGCACCGTGACCATCGTGAACCTTCCGTATCACCGGCAGTGGATCGGCCGGACGCTGTCGTCGCTGGAGAGCGCGGTGGCGGTGCGAGTCGCGTTCGTGGTCCGTTTCGGCCACGGCGTGCTGCCGACGCCCGACACCGTGGTCCAGGAGGGCGACGCCGTCTACGCCGCCGCCCTGTCCCACCAGACCACCGAGATCGCCGAGATCGCCGCCCGAGTGCCGGAAGGAATCTAGATGCGCGTCGCCATAGCCGGAGCCGGTTCGGTCGGCCGTTCGATCGCCGGCGAACTGGTCGAGAACGGGCATCACGTGATGCTGATCGACCGGGACCCCGGCGCCATCAAGCCCGAGCGCATCGAGGCTGTCGAATGGGTGCAGGCCGATGCGTGCGAGGTGGCGTCGCTGGAGGAAGCGGGACTCCAGACATGTGACGTCGTCATCGCCTGCACCGGCGACGACAAGGTCAACCTGGTCGTCTCGCTGCTGGCCAAGACCGAGTTCGCGGTGGCGCGCGTGGTCGGCCGCGTCAACGACCCCCGCAACGAGTGGCTGTTCACCGACGCCTGGGGGGTCGACGTCGCCGTCTCCACTCCGCGCATCCTGGCCGCTCTGGTCGAGGAGGCGGTGACCGTCGGCGATCTCGTTCGGTTGTTCACCCTGCGGCAGGGCCAGGTCAACCTGGTGGAAGTGACCCTGCCGCCGACGACGAAGCTGGCCGGTAGGCCGGTTCGCGACCTGCGACTGCCGCGAGACTCCGCGCTGGTCACCATTCTTCGTGGTGGCCGGGTCATCGTGCCGCAGCCGGACGAGCCGTTGGAGCCGGGCGACGAACTGCTGTTCGTGGCCTCGACAGAGGTGGAGAACGAGGTTCGCGACGCACTTCGCTGAGTCGGCGGTCTTTCGGAATCAGCGGCCCACGAGCAAATGTCCAGTCAGGGCGGATGCGCTACTCGGGCGCGGTCTCGGTGGTGCTGCTGCGTTCCTCAGCTGACTTCTTACCTCTGATCGACGGCAGCGACATGCCATTGGTCGAACCGACGATCAGCACCGTCGCCAGAATCGCCAGCAAGTACAGCGGATAACCCATGAGCAGCCGGGCAGTCGCCAACCAGCCGACCCTGCCCGCCTCGTACAACTGGTTCTGCACGCCGAACCGCAGCGCGAACACCAGAACCCAGACTGCGGTGGCGTAGTCGTACCGGCGCACCAGTTTTCGGTCCGACCGCCAGCGACTCCCCCGCCCGTTCAAACTCTCCCACAGCACACCGATCAACGGTCGGCGCACCAGGATCGACAGCAACAAAACACTGCCGTAGACGATGAACGACCAGATACCGAAAAGAAAATAACCCTTGGCCGAGCCTGTTCGATAGGCGATGAACGCGGCGATTCCCACGCCGAACAGGCCGGCGATCGCCTGCGTCACCGGCTTGTGCCGAACCATTCTGAGGATGGCGATCAGGGCGCCGGCACCCAGCGCCGCGGCGACTGCCCAGCCGAGTGAGCTGATCGCATTCACGACGACGAACACCACCACCGGCAGGCCGGAATCGACCATGCCCACAGGACCGCCCATCTGCTCCCAGACGGTCGGGGGCTGCTTCTGGACGATCGATGCGACTTCAGAGGACTCGGTTCTCGTGGGCAACTCTGCCGAACCGCCATCCGGATCAGCGGTGTCTTGCCGCGGAACCGGACCCGTCACCGGCGAGCTCACGCGTGGGCCGGCATCAGTTCGTAGTCCGGGTTGTAGATCACCTTGTAGCCCTCTTTCATCGCCAACCGTCCGGTGGCCTTGACGGTGCGCCCGGTCTCCACCCCCGGTATCGACCTGCGCCCGAGCCAGATGAGCAGCACCGCATCGGTTCCGTCGTAGAGCTCGGCCACCAAGGTGGCCAACGCGTCAGTCGGACGCAGGTCGACGGTGCGCAGTCGGCCGAGAACGGTGACGCGCTGCCCCTGCCAGCAACCCGCAGCGTGCTGGCAACCGGACGCATCGACTTCTGAACTCAGGTTGCCCGCGTCCACGGTTTCGTCGTCGGTGGTGAACCGCTTCATCCATGAACCGATCTTGGAGCTCATGGTTCCAGCCTAGCTCGCCGTGGGGGCGACGCCGGTGGCACCGACAACGCCCCCCGCTTCGACAGAGCCTGGGTCCACCTGCATTCTCAGGCGCAGTCCACGCAGACCAGTTTGCCGCCGTTGTCGGCGGACAGCCGGCTGCGGTGCTGGACCAGGAAACAGACCGAGCAGGTGAACTCGTCCGCCTGCTTCGGAATGACCTTGACGACGAGTTCTTCACCGGACAGGTCTGCTCCGGGAAGTTCGAACGACTCCGCGGTATCGCTCTCGTCGATGTCGACGACAGCGGACTGCGCCTCGTTGCGGCGCGCCTTCAACTCCTCGAGAGAGTCCTCGCTGGTCTCGTCGGACTCGTTGCGGCGTGGGGCGTCATAATCGGTTGCCATCTGGTGACCTCATTCGTTCTCACTGGGTGCTTCGATGCTGATGTCGATCGAAGCTCTGATGCCCTGCCAACAACGCCGGAAGCGGCGGTTTTGTGCCCGGATCCGAGCTCTTGGACACCGGACTGCTGACAGGTTGGTCACACATGTTCCGCCGGTTGTCACCGTCGGATTTTTGCGGGCGGGCGGGGGGAGGGTAACCGACCACGGCGCAAACCGCGAATGCACGGGCCTGACCCGTCGGGCGACCGGCCTGCGACGCGCCGGGAGGGCGCACGTACTCCCGGTTGGTTACGTCCTGGGCCGGGCGTTCTCGGCGGCGGCCGGTGAACGCGAGACGTCCGCCGGATCGCAGCGGCCGCACGACTGCCCGGACCCCGTCGCGGTGCCTGACGGGAATCAGACGGCCGCACCGCATACCCTGTCATCTGGTTCGCCACCGAGCGGGCTCGTTCGCAGGCGTCAATCACAACCCATCACGCGCACAACCCATCACCAGTTGCCCCAGGAGGAACCACCCGGTGAGCCCCGACTCCCCCGCCGACCGCTACCACCGTCGACGCCGGGCGCCGATCCTGGTGGCCGTCGCGGTGCTGCTGATGGGAACCGGTGTGGCCTGGTTCGAAGTACTGAAGCCGGTTCCGGTCGCTTCCACCAGTTGCAACCAGCCCGGTCCGGTTCCGAAGACGACCGCGCCGACCACCCGGAGCACAGGCAGCCCGGGCACCAACGGCTCCGCTGCCGGCAGTGCCGCGACAGCGCCCGCCTCCACAGCCACTACAGCGACCACTGCGACCACTGCGACCACTGCGACCACTGCGACCACTGTGACCACGAAATCGATTGTCACGTCGCTGGGCAGGTTCGCCGATCCAGGTTCTCTGACGGGGGTTCGGCCGGCAGATCCAGGCGTCATCACGCTGCAGGTGTTCAACGCCGGCAAGACCAGGGGTCAGGCCAAGACCGTCACCGACGACCTCCGGGCCGCGGGCTTCTCCTCCATCCTGGGCGGTTCGAACGATCCCCTGTATCCCGCCTCCGATCTGGTCTGCACCGCCGAGATCCGTTACGGCCAAGCAGGAGTGGCAGCAGCCCGCACCATGTTGATGGTTGCGCCCTGTGCCCAGATGGTGCTCGACAACCGACTGTCCGACTCCGTCGACCTGGCGCTGGGTGATCGGTACACCTACGCGCCGCTGCCCGCTCCGATCCTCGCCCAGCTCAAGGCGGTCCACGACGCCGCCATTCGACCCGCGGTGATCGAGGGACAAACTGCGGCTCCCCGGCCGCCGGCCGCTATTCCGCAGCTGCCCTCGGTTCGCTGTACCTGACCCGCCACTGTCATGCTCCTGGCAGGCGGCGACCGCGTCGCGCTCGGATCTCAGTAGGATCCTCGCGACTTCCACTTCGTCGAAGCTCGGCGCTTCCGCCGAGCAGCAAGTGTCGGACCAGAACATCCAGCGGCAGGGAGATTGCATCGTGGTCATCGAGCGGACCGGTCAGGCCTTCGGCGTCGATATCGGGGGTACCGGCATCAAGGGCGGAGTGGTCGATCTGGCCACCGGAACGCTGATCGGTGACCGGATGCGCCGGGATACTCCGCAGCCGGCCACGCCGCAGGCGGTCGCCGACACCGTTGCCGAGGTGGTCGGCACTTTCGACTACCAGGGTCCGTTCGGTGTCGATTTTCCGGGCGTGGTGCTCGGCGGAGTGGTGCAGACGGCAGCCAATGTCGATCCGAGCTGGAAGGGAACGAGCTTGGTAGACATCATGTCCACCAAGCTTTCCGGGCCCGTGACCGCTCTGAACGACGCTGACGCGGCTGGTCTGGCCGAGGTCCGCTACGGTGCCGGCCGTGGACATGACGGGGTGGTCATCATGGTCACCTTCGGAACGGGCATCGGAATCGCCATCGCCCACAATGGCCAGCTGATTCCGAACTGCGAACTGGGCCACATGGAACTCGACGGCCACGACGCCGAGACCAAGGCTGCGGCGTCGGCGAAGGAGCGGGACGACCTGACCTGGGAGCAGTGGGCCAAGCGGGCGTCCAAGTACCTGTCGGCCCTGGAGAACCTGATGTGGCCCGAGCTGTTCATTCTCGGCGGCGGCATCTCCAAGAAGCCGGACAAATGGGTTCCATTGCTCAAGTGCCGCACCCCGATGTCGGTCGCTCAGCTGGTGAACAACGCCGGCATCGTCGGAGCCGCGTTGGCCGCTCACGAGGCTCACGCGCTCTGAGCCCAGGGCGTCGGGCGGATTCGGACCGATCGTTGGATCGAGGCGATCGGCACCGCTGCGCGCTGCGCTCATTGCCCTGAAGGTCGTGCTGATCCGGGTGTCGCCGTTACACTGGAACAGTCGTCCGCCGGGCAGCCCCTCTGACCTGGTCCATCTTTCGCAAGGCCGCGCGTCATAGGACGCCGCCCAGCGGGAACACGACGGCTATCTTCGTGAAAGGGCTTCAGTGGCAGGCGCAACAGCTTCCTCTCCGCAGATCAACACCCACAGTTCAGGAAACCACGTCGAGCAGAACGTTCCCGGGCCGGTTCTCACCGAGCCGGTCGGTAGTGAGTCTCCGTCCGCCGCCCCCGCGGCCAAGTCTCCGGCGCAGAAGGCAGCCCCTGCAAAAAGGGCTCCCGCCAAGAGCAAGCCCCGCACGGTGAAAGCGGCTGCACCCGCGGTTGTGCTCCCGGATGCGGACCCGTCGACGAGCGATTCCGCGGACCCGCTCGATCTCGAGGCCAATGCAGAGGCACTCGCCGAGGTCGAGATCGTCGAGGTCGAGACTCTGGACACCGAGATCATCGAGGTCGGTGCCATCGAGCCCGATGCCGAGGAGGACGAGACCACCGACGAGGAAGAGGCCAAGAAGAAGGTAGCGACCACTGCCACTTCCAAGGCCGACTCGGACGAATTCACCTGGGACGACGAAGAGGAGTCCGAGGCACTCAAGCAGGCCCGCAAGGACGCCGAGCTGACGGCCTCCGCCGACTCCGTTCGCGCCTATCTCAAGCAGATCGGCAAGGTGGCCCTGCTCAACGCCGAGGAGGAGGTCGACCTCGCGAAGCGGATCGAAGCCGGTCTGTACTCGGTGGAGCGGGTGCGCCAGTCCGCCGAAGCGGCGGAGAAGGTCACCACGCAGATGCGGCGGGACCTCAGTTGGATTCGGCGTGACGGCGAGCGGGCCAAGAATCATCTGCTGGAAGCCAACCTCCGGCTGGTCGTCTCCTTGGCCAAGCGGTACACCGGCCGCGGCATGGCGTTCCTCGACCTGATCCAAGAAGGCAATCTAGGCCTGATCCGCGCGGTCGAGAAGTTCGACTACACAAAGGGCTACAAGTTCTCCACCTACGCGACCTGGTGGATCCGCCAGGCGATCACCAGGGCGATGGCCGACCAGGCGCGCACCATCCGGATCCCGGTGCACATGGTCGAGGTCATCAACAAGCTCGGCCGGATCCAGCGCGAACTGCTGCAGGACCTCGGCCGCGAGCCGACGCCAGAAGAGCTCGCCAAGGAAATGGACATCACTCCGGACAAGGTCCTGGAAATCCAGCAGTACGCGAGAGAGCCCATCTCGCTGGATCAGACCATCGGTGACGAGGGCGATTCGCAGCTGGGAGACTTCATCGAGGACTCGGAGGCCGTTGTCGCGGTCGACGCCGTTTCCTTCACCCTGCTGCAGGATCAGCTCCAGGCAGTGCTCCAAACGCTTTCCGAGAGAGAGGCCGGTGTCGTCCGGTTGCGCTTCGGCCTCACCGACGGCCAGCCCCGGACGCTCGACGAGATCGGCCAGGTCTACGGCGTCACGCGGGAGCGCATCCGTCAGATCGAGTCCAAGACCATGTCGAAGCTGCGCCACCCGTCGCGTTCGCAGGTCCTTCGCGACTACCTGGAATAAGCGACGCGAGCAATCAGAATGCATCCGCCCAGCAGCAACGCCGGACCGCGGGCGAATCGGCGGCCGAGATCTTTTGCATACTGCTGTCCGGTCTGAAAACTCGGCTCGAACGGGCGTTGCCCGGCTCGGTACTCGACGATCGCCAGGGCGGCCGGCGTGACGACCAGGGCCACGACGGCAGGCGCATGCATCACCAGCGCCGGAGCGGTGAGAACACCCCACAGGAGCGCGCTGATCCGCGGGAGCACCATGGTCGCGCGTCTGGTGTCCGCGACAGCCAGTCCGTAGCGGTCGGCGAGGGTCGGGGTCGAGGCGAAGACGCGAGCGGTGCCGCACAGGCCGCTGATGGCCGCCACCGCGGAGACGAAGGTGACGGCCGCCAGAGCGCTCGATGCCCACCGGGCTCCGGCTACCAGCACCCAGACCGCGTACGGGATACCTGCCAGTACTACCCACCTGATCTGCGCAGAGCGATTTCGTCGCAGCTGCCGCAGGTGCACTGCCAGGACCGCCCGCCGACCGGCGCCGGCCAGCGGGCGCACCGCGTCCTCGGAACGTCTGCGACCAGGTGGCACCGCCAGAATCGCGGCAAGCGGCTCGAGCGACTGGTCCTGAAATGCCAACGCGACGGACGATGTCGATCCCGATCCGGCGGCGAGCGAGAACAACGGAATCGACCCGACACCTGCGAGCCCGGCAACGCCGGCCGAGAGCGCTCCGATCCCGGAAACCGCAGCAGCGGCCCACAACACCGTCGTCCCGATCGGGCCGACGACGAGGAACTCAGCGGCAACAGCAGCACCGGCGGCGGCCGCAGCGCCGACCAGCCACCCGCGGCCGGCCGCAGTTGCGCCGGCTCGTCGCTGTCGCCGCATCGTCGATCCGCCGACCGTGATCACGGCTCCGACGCCCACGAGCACGCAGGCAAGGGCGTCCGGGCCGCGGTAGCCGCCCATCCCGGCGACCGCGGCTCCAAGCACCATCCCCGGCACGACAAGCATCGCCAACACCCCCCAGGCGCGGCGACGCAACAAAACTCCACGGTCGAGTGGAGTGGACAGCAACCAGGCGCGCCATTCGCGGGACGCGGTCACCGGGCCGAGGGCGCTGCAGACGCCACCGAGCAGCGCCGTTCCGGACAGCAACAGCAGGGTTGCGGCCGGCCAATTCAGCAGTGGGGTGGAGCTGGGCGCCGCGGTCAGGTCCTGCCAGGTTCCGAAAACGATGCCCGGGCCGAACCACACCAGAGCAACGCCGATCTCGTACCGGTTCCCGCTGCCCGCCCGCTTGCGGCCGCGCCTGGCTGCGACGCGCAGGTATCGGGGAAAGCTGCCGGGGCGCCGGAAGGCGGGAATGCGTGCTGGCATCAGCACTCCGGCGGTGCCGGTGCATCGCCGACTTCCCATGTCGTCGCCGACTCCGCCGATGGACGCTGCAGCTCCGACTCGGACAGGTCGTCAGTATCGAAGACCACGTCGCCCGTGAGTTCGACCACCGAATCGGCGACCTGCGCGACCAAAGCCTCGTCATGGCAGGCGAGCAACACCGAGATCCCCCTGGAGCGCTCGTCGGCGATCTTGGTCGCCAACCACGTCCGGCCCTGCACGTCGAGATTCTGTTCGGGTTCGTCAAGGATCAGCAATTTCCGTGGACGCACAAAACAGGAAGCGAGCCCCAACCGCCGTCGCTGTCCTTGCGACAACGTGAACGGAAATCTCCCCTGCAGGTCCGAGAGGCCGAGTTCGCCGAGCGCTGCGTCAACCACCCCGTCGGGATCGTCGTTCCCGTGCGCCCGTGCCATGAACTCCAGGTGCTCGCGCACGGTGAGGTCGACGAAATCGGCACCGTCGCCCATCGACGATGCGACGGCTGCCCGAGCGGCCGGCAGGTTGTCCTGATAGGGCCTGCCCATCAACATCACCTGGCCGGCATCCGGCGGGTCCCCGCCTGTCACGCACCTGAGCAGGGTGGACTTTCCCGAGCCGTTCGGTCCTGTCAAGGCGACCACCTCCGCCACTTCGACGGTGAAGCTCACGTTGACCAACACCGGAGTGTTCCCGAACGACTTGCTGACTCCGAGGAGTTCCAGGACCGGCGTGCTGCCGGACAGGGTCCCGAGCTGACCACCCTGAACAGCGTCTCGTTCCCGGTCGGTCGCCCCACTCACAGCCAACTGCCGTCGCGCGGGCCCCGCAGCCAGTTCGTCTGCGGCTGCGGTTGCGCCTTGATCGCCACGATCGCAGTCGCCCGCACCACGACGCCGCTTCCCGGAGTGGTTTCGTGCAATCTGTCTTCTCCGCCGGCAATGGCGATCCACCGGTTCGCCACGGCGCTGGCCGCCACCGAATCGGGAAGATCACGCCCGACGACAACCCTGCTGCCGCTGGTCAGTTCCAGCCAGACCTCGTGGAAGTCGACGACTTCGTCAGGCACTCGTGCGCCCACTCTCGGCAGAGCGCTCGGGCGGTGGCCCCTGGCCGAGCGTCGGTTCGGTCGGTCCGCCGAGCAGCGCGGGCAGCTCGGCGGCCGGCGCACCTAGCACGTGCTCCGCGAGGAACCCGAGCACCACCTGGTACCAGAGCTTGGCGTGACCGGGAGTCAGCACCCAATGATTCTCGGACGGGAAGTAGAGAAAGCGATGCGGCGATCGGCCGTCGGAATCAGCCGGGAGAGCTGATTTCGACAACAGGTCGTACCAGAGCCGGAGGCCCTGACCGATGGGCACCCGATAGTCCTTGTCGCCGTGCACGACCAGCATCGGGGTGCTGATCTGCGACACGAACCGATGCGGCGAGTGCGCGTCGGTCATCTCCGACGACATCTCGCGGTCCCAGTAGTACCCCGCATCGGTGCTACCACCGAATTCGTCGAGCGCCCACAGGCTGGCATGGGTGACGATGGCCTTGAACCGGTCCGTGTGACCGGCCACCCAGTTCGCCATGTAGCCGCCAAAGGATCCACCCATCGCCGCCGTGCGGGAATCGTCGATGTCGGGCCGCGCTGCTACCTCGTCGGTGATCGACATCAGATCGGTGAACGGTGCGTCGCCCCACCTGCCCCACCCACGTTGGACGAACTCCTGTCCGTACCCGGTGGACAGGGCCGGATCGGGCAGCAGGACCGCATACCCCGCGGCCACCATCAGCCAGGGAGTCCAACGCCAGGACCACGCGTTCCAGGATCCCAGCGGCCCGCCGTGGATCCACAACAACAACGGCACCGGATCCGCCGCGTTCGCGCCGTGCGGCAGGGCCAGCCAGCCCCGTATCCCGGTCCCGTCGGCAGCGGTGGACCGCACCTCGACCAGCGATCCGGGCAACTCGGGGGCAATCGCCGGAGCCGGCAGCGGCGTCACCGTTCCCGCATCGTCACCGGAGAGCGAAATGGCCACCGGATGCGACGGCGCCAGGTAACTGGTTCGCATCGCGTACAGGGCAGAGCCGTCCGGTGCCGCCACCAGGTCGGTGTAGGTCGAGTCGTCGTGCGTGAGCTGCCGGACCTCACCGCCTGCGAACCCCACCCCGAAGACCGGGCCGCGGCCGTCGGAGTCGGCGGTCAGGACCAGACCGGCGCCATCGGCCAGCCAAGCCAGACCACTGGGCCAGCGATCCCAACCATCGAGCGGCCGATGCACCGATCCGTCGGCGATCTCGATCACCTCGACCGTGACGGCTGGGGCTGTCTGCGGCGTCGATCGGCGCTCCCGGAAATAGGCGACACGGGTGCCGTCCGGCGAGAACACCGGGCCGGACAGATCTGCGTCCTGGTCGGTTCGGAGCACTCGGCGGCGCCCGGACGCCAGGTCGATGAGCACGATGTCGCTGCTGGAATCGCTGGCGCCGACCGGCCGTCGCCAGCCGGTCACCACGAAGCGGCCGTCCGGACCCAGATCCGCCTGCTGCTCGATCAGCCCCGACCCGGGAACAGGCGTGAGGTCGCGCAGCGCCAGCTGGCCGACCGGCGTGACGTCCGACTCTGCGGTCAACAGATGTGGCTGGTCCGGCCCCAGATCGTGATCCCAGAACCGCACCGGGTAGCCGTCGTGCAGAATTGCCGAAACTCCGGCGTCCTTCCGGTTCTTGCGTGCCGTGTCGTCCGCCGCCAGGTCCGCCGAGCCGGGTAGCACGAGCGCCGTCGCCACCACGACCGGAGCCTGCGCGGCGGTCAGGATCCCCGCGATACCGCCCGCTCTCGAGGCGATGATCCTGGCCTCTCCACCGTCGGCGGGCAGCAGCCACAACGCCGTCGTTTCCGGCGACGCGTCCTCGTCCTGCGGATCCGGCCGTTTGGCGGTGAACAGCAGGTCGCCGGTATCGGTGAAAGCAGCAGACGACTCGCCGGTTCCGCCCCTGGTGAGCCGAACGGCCGGCTCAACGCCTTTGGGATCGACTCGCCACAGAGCGCCCTGGTAGCGGTGCGCCCTGTGGTCTGGAGCGCTGACGGACACGACCAGTTCTGAGCCGTCGGGCGACATGATCAACCCCGACATGCGCGGCAGGGCGACGAAGGCGTCCAGATCCGAGAAGGGAGTCGGCGACCGGTTCCCATCGGCGACGCCGATCTGGTCGGTAGCTGTGGTGCCGGGAACGATGCCGGCACTCTGGTGCTGAGAATTTCTCACCCTGGTGTCCTATCACGGCCGACTGACAAGGCAGCGAAGGTGGCAGCCGAAACCACCGCAACCTGATCAGCTCCAACCGATCACCAAGGGGACGACAGGCAGCGCGAGCAACAGGACCGCCGCCACATAGATGCAGCTCAGCGCCCACCTTGCCAATGGGATCGGCCGCAACAGCCGCTCGACTCTTGCCGAGACCGCGCGACCGGCCACCGCAGGAGTCTGGGATCCGACCAGGCCGGACTCGCCCACCCCCGACAGCGCCACGGTAGCCAACGCCCTGGCCAGGACGGCCGGGGACGAGCGGCGGGTTGCCCCATCATCGGCGAGCATCTCGGTCAGCTCCGCCACCGACTGTCCGGCCGCCCGGACGCCGGGGAGCCAGCCGACCGCGGTTGCCCACGCCTGGAAAGGCAGCACCAGAAGGTCGTGCCGGCTGCGGATGTGGGCCCGCTCGTGGTCGACCACTGCGATCAGTTCGGCGCGATCCAACAGGTGCAGCATGCCGGCGGACAGCACGATCCTGGAGTGCCAGCCGGGCAGGGTGTAAGCGACCGGGGCGGGATGGTCCAGGATCCGCACATCGACCAGCAGGTCCTCGACTCCCCGATCGGTGGCAACCCTGGCGACCCGCTCGGAGCCGACCGGTTCGCCCGGTCTGCCTGTTTGACCGGCCGGCGGATCTCCGGTGAGCAGATCCAGCACCAGTCGGTGGGTACGGCGGCGACGTGCGGTCAGGATGGCACTTCTCACCAGCACGCCGAACAGAATCAGGGCGATCAACGTCGACGTGGTGCCGGCAACGATTCCGTGCCCGGACATCCGCTCGAGTGGGTGGCCTGCCGATAGATCGGTGAACCAGGTGCGCGACGCGCGAAGGAGGTCGGCGCCCAGCGGTTGGAATGCCAGCACCACTCCGGCCCCGACCAGGCAGAGTCCGGCGGACAGGCAAACGGCCTGCCACAACACGAGCGCTGCCCGCGGAGCGCGCCGCGGCCACTGCGCGCGAGCCAGCGCCGCGCTCACCGGAGCAGCCAGCAGAATCGCTGTTCCAGCGAGGCCGGCGGCCAGCACGGGCGCGGCCGGGACACCGCTCAACCTATGACCACGCCGAGTTCGGCCACCGGCGAGCCAGCTCAGCGGCCGTCGAGCGCACGCCGCAGCGCTTCGACATCCTGTGAAGAGACGGATCCCACGAACCTGGCCAGCGCGTCGTTCCGGTCGCCTGCGGTGTCCAGAACCTGCCGCATCAGGTCGGCGGTGTGTTCTTCCCGTTCGGCCACGGCCTCGTAGGTGTGGGCCCGGCCATCCCGGGCGCGACGGACTATTCCTTTTCGTTCCAGCCTGGACAACACCGTCAGTACGGTCGTCACCGCCAGTTCGCGGCCCGTCAAGGCCTCGGCGACCGCTCGTGCGGTCAGGGGCTCCGTGGCCTTCCACAGAACCCGGACGACGGCCCGCTCCAATTCACCACGGCCGACCACTATCGCCTCCTGCATGCTGTTTCGGTCACTCTACTTCAGGTCACTTCTACCGGAAGTAGAACTTGGCCATGTCCCATTCGATCCATTTCGTCCGAATTCGGACCAAAACATCGAGCCGACGGTCTCGATCCCGTAGCGGGCGACCACTGTTACGGCCATGTCACGAAGCCCAGGCTGATGTTACGAAACAGTGCAGAGGTTTCGCCACGGGCGAAGTCGAGTCGAATTCCATGCGTGGGATGGCACGATGAACGGGTACGGACAAGGAGTTCGGTTTCTGCCGGCGGCACCGGTCCTGAGCGATCGTGGCAACGAACCCCAGTCAGCCGCCGAACCGAAGATCGTCGTCGAGTGTGTCGCGATGCATTCGGCTCAGCGGAACAGACCGAAGCCCCGTGGCGTCGGAACAGAGGTACACGCAAGCCGCCTGCAACAGGTGGCCGTAGATGGGAGGACGACATGACCGGAACTCTGGCCAGTCCCGCAGCACTGACCGCGGCCGATCGATGTGATCGCTGCGGAGCCGCGGCGGCAGTCCGAGCTGTTCTTCCCAAAGGCGGAGAGCTGCTTTTCTGCGCGCACCACGCTCGTGAGCACTCGGCCCGGCTCGCCGAGTTGGCAGCGGATCTCTACCGCGCCGAGAACTGATCCTTCGCTGCCCAGGCCCGGTTCCTCGGCGTCTGGGAGCGTTTCTCAATCGCCCGAGCAGGGGCGGACCGCCAGCCGGTCCGCCCCTGCTGCCGTCCCCGGCAGGGTGGCGTTCGGTGTGACACAGTGTCCGAAGTGAATTTCGGTCCGAAGTGGGGTTCCGGTCCGACGTGAGATTCGGTCCGACGGGACATTCCGGGCCGAGGTGAATTGCGGGCCGACTTTGCATTCCCAGGCACGTCGTCAGTGGTGACCCGCCGGCCGCGAAAGGTGTTTCTGGCTCTATGTCCGCACCAGAGCACCGGGGACCCCACGCTCGATCGTCGAGCGGAACGGGATCCACTGCCTGGCTGATCAGCAGTGATCCGGGGCGACGGCCGGCTCGGCCCGACCTGCTGGCCGGGTTGCTGACGGTGGTCGGCGGCGGGGCGGCACTGGTTCAGCTGTTCCTGTCGTGGTCGTCGATGGTTCCCGGAGTCGGGCTGCGGGACGCCAACGGAGGAGTGACCGGCTGGGAACGGTATCTGGCTGCCCGCGCGGGCGCGGCACTTTCCATCAGCGACACCGTCACCGCGTTTTCGGTTCTCGGCACCGCGTTGGCCGGCGGAGCGCTGGTGCTCCTGGGTCTGGCGATGTTTCTCCCGATCGACCATCGCCCCCTGGGTCTGGTCGCCGTGGTGCTGTCGGTCGGAGTGCTGGCATCCGCTGGATGGTGGTTGATCCGCGGGCACCAGAGCTTCAACCAGTCCGTCGCCGAATTGTTCAGCCAGGCCGGTCCCGGCTGGTATCTGTTCCTGATCGCCGGACCGATCGCGATCGTCGGCGCCGTCAAAGGCCTGGTAGCGGGCTGAGCACGCCAGACCTGGCCGCAATGGCTCGCCTGCAGGGGCGACTGCGTACTGTCGGTGTGTGTTGATCTTCGATTCGATCGCAACCACCGGGCTGCCGAAGCGGCCGGGCGGCCCCGCAACCGACATCGGTGGCCGATGAGGTTCGAATCGTTGTATCAGCATGGTTTCGCCCGGGTGGCAGCGTGCACCATGCCGTCTCGAATCGCCGACCCGCTCGCGAACGTCGCCACCGTCGTTCAGATCGCCCGTCGATGCGACGCCGATGGAGTCGCCGTCGCACTGTTTCCCGAGTTGTGTCTGTCCGGCTACTCGATCGACGATCTCTTCGGCCAGGACGTCGTCCTGGACGCCGTCGACCGCGCCACGGCGCAACTGATCGAGGCGTCCGAGGACGTTCTTCCGGTACTGATCGTCGGGGCCCCCGTGCGCCATCGATCGAGATTGTTCAACTGCGCCTTGATCATCCACCGCGGGCAGCTGCTGGGAGTGGTGCCCAAGATTCACCTGCCCACCTATCGGGAGTTCTACGAGCGACGTCAGTTCGCGTCCGGCGACGGCATCGTCGGCCAGCAGGTCACCATCGGGGGCACCGCTGCTCCGTTCGGAACAGATCTGCTCTTCCCCGCCACGGACGTGTCCGGATTGACCGTCGGCGTCGAGATCTGCGAGGACATGTTCGTCCCAGTGCCGCCCTCCAGCGGTCTCGCACTCGCCGGCGCCAGCGTGCTGGTCAATCTGTCGGGAAGTCCGATCACGATCGGCCGATCCGAGACCCGCAGCCTGTTGTGCCGGTCGCAGTCGGTCCGCTGTCTGGGCGCCTACCTCTACGCCGCGGCGGGTCAGGGCGAGTCGACGACGGACCTGAGCTGGGACGGCCAGACCAGCATCTTCGAGAACGGCCTGGTGCTGGCCCAGGGTGAGCGTTTCGCTGCTGGTCCGACCATCACCATCGCCGACGTCGACCTGGACCTGTTACGCCAGGAACGGGCACGGATGGGCACCTTCGACGACAACCGGCGCACCATAGAACGGCCCATTCCCTACCGTTCGGTGCCGTTCACGCTCACGCCGCCCGACACGGATCTCGGCCTGCGCCGGCCCGTCGAACGGTTCCCCTTCGTTCCGGCAGATCCGACCCGGCTGGCGATGGATTGTTACGAGGCCTACAACATCCAGGTCGACGGGCTGGTGCAACGACTGCGCGCCACCGGAACGCAAAAGGTCGTCATCGGCGTCTCCGGCGGTTTGGATTCCACCCACGCGTTGATCGTCGCGGCCCGTGCTGTCGACCTGCTCGGCCTGCCTCGCACCGATGTCCTCGGCTTCACCATGCCGGGTTTCGCCACCGGCACCGCATCGAAGGCCGCTGCTCACTCCCTGATGGCGGCTCTGGGGATCACCGGCGCCGAACTCGACATCCGACCGGCCGCCCGGCAACTCCTGCTCGACCTGGACCATCCCTTCGCCCGCGGCGAAGAGGTCTACGACATCACCTTCGAGAACGTCCAAGCCGGCCTGCGCACCGACTACCTGTTCCGACTGGCGAATTCCCGTGGCGGCATCGTGCTGGGTACCGAAGATCTGTCGGAGCTGGCACTGGGTTGGAGTACCTACGGCGTCGGCGACCAGATGTCCCACTACAACGTCAACTCCGGAGTTCCCAAGACGCTGATCCAACATCTCATCCGCTGGGTGGCCGATACCGGCGACTTCAGCGACGAGGTCGGCGCCGTCCTGCGGGCGATCGTGGCTGCGGAGATCTCGCCCGAGTTGATCCCGGCGAAGCCCGGAGAGGCACCGCAGAGCACCGAGGCGTCCATCGGGCCGTACGAACTGCAGGATTTCAATCTGTTCTACACGTTGCGCTACGGCTTCCGGCCGTCCAAGATCGCGTTTCTGGCGCGTCATGCCTGGCTGGAGGTGACGGCCGGCAACTGGCCGGCCGGCTTCCCGGCGGAGCGACGCCGGTCCTACGACACTCCGGAAATTCGGCGCTGGCTCATCGTGTTCGTGCGCCGGTTCTTCGGTTTCGCGCAGTTCAAGCGATCGGCGATGCCCAACGGCCCCAAGGTTTCTGGTGGTGGCTCGCTGAGTCCGCGCGGTGATTGGCGGGCACCGTCGGACGGGAACGCCACGGCCTGGCTCGCGGACATCGAACGGAACGTGCCCGGTGGGGACATCGGCTGACCCACTCCGAGCCGAATCGGTGCTGGTGAGCGCTCGGCCTGATCAGAGCATTCCCAGCAGATGGTCGCGTCGCCGCTCCAGGAGTTCGGCGGCGGCTGCGGCCGACGGCGGACCGGGCACGGCGCGTCGAATCTGGGAGTGCACCTTCGCGTGCGGAGCGCCGGTCCGGGCGGCAACGCGGCCGACGAGCTGATTCACCTCGCGGCGCAGTTCGGCGGCTGCTCGCCAGCCGGCATGGCCGTCGGACAGCCCCTCCGACGAAACCACCACCGCTGCGATCCCTTCTGCCGTGGATTCGTCGCGCCCAGAACTGCGGGCGGCGGCATCCACCCGACGGCGGAGATCGGAGTCCCGGCGAGCCAGCACGGCTGCGGTCTGCTCCGGCGTGAGCAGGCCCGGCAACCCCAGGTAGGCCTGCTCGTCATCGCTGACCGAGCCGGGGACCATCGGCTCCGCGGTGACGGCCCGGCCGGAATGCAGTACGTGCGCGAATTCGGCCTGTGAATCCAGGGTCTCGAACTGGCTCACCCCCTCGCGCTCTGCCGGTTCGGGCACGGGCATGTCCAGCGCGTCCTGGTCGTCGACGTCCTTCGGCGGCGGCGCCATCACGTAGTTCCGGTCGAGTTCCATCTCGGCGGCGAGCGTCAGCAATGGCCGGACGGCCGGCAGGAACACCGTGGCCGACTCGTGAACGCCTCTGGCTCGGACGACCCGACCGACGGCCTGCGCGAAGAACAGCGGCGTCCGGTAGCTCGTCATCCAGGCCAGACACGCAGCGCGGGGCACATCGACGCCCTCTGAGATCATCCGGACGCAGACCGCGACCCGCCGGGTCGAGGTGCGGAACTCCTCGATCTTCTTCGAGGCCTTCGGATCGTCGGAGAGGATCAGCATCGGCTGCTCACCGGTCAGTCGCTTGACGACGTTCGCGTAGGCCCTGGCGTCGTCCTGGTCGCTCGCCAGCACCAGCCCAGCGGCATCGGGCATGCCGGTGGCTCGCAGGTGGGTGATCCGCTCGTCCATTGCGGCGATCACATGCGGCACCCAACCGCCCGACGGATCCAGTGCTGTCTTCCAGGCTGCCGCCTCGACCGATTTGGTCCCCGCATCGGTCAGCGACGCGGCGATCACCTCGCCGGCGCTGTTGCGCCACCGGGAGACCCCGGTGTAAGCGGCGAAGACCACCGGCCGCACCACCGTGTCCGCGAGGGCCTGGCGGTAGCCGTAGGTGTAGTCGGCGATCGATCGCAGCAGGTCACCGTCCATCTCGTAACCGACGAACGGAATGCGCTCGTCCGGTCGGGTCCGGAACGGGGTGCCGGTCAGCGACAACCGCCGGTGCACGTTCCCGAAGGCTTCGGCGACCGCCTCCCCCCAGCTCAATCCGTCCCCGGCATGGTGGATCTCGTCCAGGACCACCAACGTGCGGCGCCGGCCCGACCGTGCCGCATGGATGACCGGGCGCCCGGCCACCTGGGCATAGGTGGTGACGTAACCGTGAGCGCCGTCCGGCACCGGACCCTGGGCATTTGACATGGTGGGGTCGAGGTTCAGACCGACCTCGGCTGCCGCATCGGCCCACTGGGTGCGCAGGTGGTCGGTCGGTGCCACCACGACGACCCGGTCGATGACCCTGGCGAGCAGCAGTCGCCCGGCGACTGCGAGCGCGAAGGTGGTTTTGCCCGACCCGGGCGTCGCCGTGACCAGGAAGTCCCTGGCGCCGGCCGCTTCGTAGGCGGCCAACGCCTCCCGTTGCCATAGCCGTAGACGAGCAGGATCCAGGGCCGCCACCTGATCCCCCGCCCGATGCTGATCTTGCAAAAACAAACTCGAACACCACGTTTCACGACCGAACGACCAACCCGACACGACCGCGTCCGGCTTGGAAGAGGTTACCGGCGCCCGCCGACAGCGATCGCATTCCTGGCGATGCGGTCACAACTTCGTCGCGTTGTGGAATGTCTGCCGGCCCAGGATGAATTGACCGGGCATGCTTGGTCAGGTGACCAGTGCGAGCCGCTCGGACGATGCGCGCACCCGGCGCACGACGCGAGAATCCGGAAGACCCGGTCCCGACGGTCCGGACGAGGCCGGTCCGATCCACACCGGTTCGACTGCAACAGTGGCCCTGCACCGGACTGCGCCGCGCGACTCGCCGGTTGACCCGCCTCGCCGCGTCGCCGGCCCGGCCGGTTCGAGAACGGTGTCCTCCCCTGCCGACAACGCAACCGTGCCCTGGCACCGGGTGCCCACCGGTTCCCTGGTAGCGGTCGATGGGCCGGTGGGGCACCGGTGGCGCAAGGTGTTCGGTCGCACCCTGTCCAAGGCCTGGAGCGACTCGCTCTTCGGAATGAGCTCACAGGCGGCGTTCTGGTCCGCGCTGTCCACGGCGCCCCTACTGCTCGCGCTACTGGGATCGGTGGGATTCGTCGCGAATTGGTTCGGCCCCAACACGATCAGCAAGGTGCACGAGCAGATCAACATCTTCCTCGGCGGCGTTTTCAACAAGGAGGTGGCCCAGAACCTGGTGGGCGACACGGTGAACACCATCTTGAACAACGGCCAGGCCGATGTGGTCTCGGTCGGTTTCCTGATCAGCCTCTGGGCCGGATCCTCGGCGATGAGCGCGTTCATCGAGTCGATCACCATCGCCTACGGTCAGCACGAGGTGCGGCATCCGGTGGCCGAGCGGTTCTTCGCACTCGGCCTCTACCTGGCCGCATTGGTCTCGGGGGTCTTTCTACTGCCGGTGCTGGCCATCGGTCCGGAGGCGCTGCCCAAGGTGTTCCCAAGAGGCTGGCAGGACCACGTCACGTCGATCGTGCGGATCGCGTACTACCCGTTCCTGGTACTGGGCCTGGTGCTATTGCTGACCACCTTGTACAAGCTGGCGCCGAAGCACCGGCATGCCTGGAAGCGCGGCGTGCCCGGCGCGATGCTGGCCGCTCTGGTATTCCTGGTGACCAGCTTCGGCCTGCGGTTGTATCTCGCGTACGTCTACTCCCACGGCCTGACCTACGGCGCGCTGGCGATTCCGATCACCTTCCTGCTGTTCTACTACTTCGTCGCGATGGCGATCATCATCGGCGCGCAGTTCAACAACGCACTGCTGGAGTTCTACCCACCGCGGCGCCCCAGACGCGAGATCCGCCGCTGGCAACGTTACGACCCGGAACGAGACGCGGGAGGCGACGCCGACCGGCACGGCTGAGACCAGAATCCCGGCGAGGGACCGACTACTTGCGCATCGATTCGTAGACCTTCTTGCAGTCCGGGCAGACCGGCGAGCCCGGCTTGGCGGATTTGGTGACCGGGAAGGTCTCCCCGCACAACGCAACGACCATGTTCCCCATCACCGCACTCTCGGCGATCTTCGCCTTGCGCACGTAGTGGAACATCTTCGGGCCGTCGTCGGTGGACCGGTCGATGGTCTGCTCATCGGGCTTCTCGAGCACCTCGGTCGATGTCATGTGGCAGTCCTTCAACTCTGGGCGGCAGATCTGGGTCGATCAGCCGGTGAATTTGGCGGTGGAGCACTCCCCATGATGCCATCGACATGCGCCCGCTGCCGTGGTGCCAGCCGGTTCGCACCGCACTTCGAAAACCCCGTGGAGCAGATGTGAGCACGTTGCTGCAGGTTCATCCCGAAGTCGCCGAGGCGCTCGCCACCGGGGGCGCCGTCGTCGCACTGGAATCGACCCTCCTGGCCCATGGACTGCCCCGAGGGAACAACCGGGAGATCGCGAATCAGATCGAAAGCCGGGTTCGGGATGTCGGTGCCGTGCCTGCCACGATCGCGGTGCTCGACGGCGCGGTCAAGGTCGGCCTGTCGTCATCGGACCTGGATCGGTTGTGCGAATCCGACGACATCGCCAAGCTTTCGGTGCGTGACCTCGGAATCGCGATGGCCCTGCGGCGAGACGGCGCCACCACTGTCGCCTCCACGTCAGCGCTCGCCCATCGGGCCGGAATTTCGGTGTTCGCCACCGGCGGTCTCGGTGGTGTGCACCGCGGTGCCGCAACGAGTTTCGACGTCTCGGCGGACCTCGGCGTTCTGGCGTCGACGCCGGTACTGGTCGTCTGCGCGGGCGTGAAGTCGATTCTGGACGTGCCCGGAACGCTGGAGTACCTGGAAACGCTGTCCGTTCCCGTGCTCGGATACCGAACGGATGCCTTTCCGGGGTTCTATCTGGCCGATTCCGGTTATGCCGTGCCCTGGCGGGTGGACAGCGCCGCCGCCGCGGCTGCGGTGGTACTGGCGCGCCGAGAGCTGGCCACTGATCAGGCCGGTGTGGTGCTGGCGAATCCGCTGCCGGCCGAGCTCCAGTTGGACCAGGCGCTGCACGACGAGACCCTGGCCGGTGGTCTCGAGCTGTTGAGGTCCGAGGGCATCACCGGCAAGGACGTCACTCCGCGGTTGCTGGAGTACTTCCACCGCGTGACCCACGGGGCGAGCCTTCGGGTCAATGTCGACCTGGTGCTCAGCAACGCGGCCTTGGCCGGTGAGGTCGCCGTCGCCATCGCCGGATCACCGCTCGCCGGATCACCGCTCGCCGGATCACCGCTCGCCGGATCACCGCGATGACCGCACGTCCACACGTCACGGTGGTCGGCGACGTCGGTCTGGACGTGGTGGCCAAGCTCGCCGGTTCTGTGGTGTTCGGTCATGACACCAGGGCCAGGGTCGCCGTTGCTCCGGGCGGCGCGGGTGGCAACACCGCAGCCTGGTTGACCCGGCAGCACGTCGACGTCGCGCTGATCGCCCGGGTCGGCGCCGACGAGGCCGGCCGAACGGCGGCCACCGAGCTGGCCGCGGCCGGCATCGATTGCCGGTTCGCCGTCGATCCCGAGCTGCCGACCTGCTGTGTGGTGGTGCTCGTCGCCCCGGACGGCGATCGCACCATGCTGGCCGACCGCGGCGCGAACGCCGCTTTCGCGCCGGACGACGTGGTGCTGCCGCCGGTGACCGGTCGGGCTCATCTTCATCTTTCTGGATATGTGTTGCTGGACAGCGGTTCCCGAGCTGCCGGACGCTCAGCTCTGGAGAAGGCGAAAGCGGCCGGCTGGAGCACGTCGGTGGATCCACAGGCCGCCAACCACATTCCGGCCGTGGGCGCGGAGGCCTTCCTGTCCTGGGTGCGAGGCAGTGATCTGCTGCTACCCAATGACGCGGAACTGGCCGCGCTCGGCGGTGTCGACGCCGTGCTCGAAGCGGTCGGGACCGTCGTCGTCACGCACGGCCGGCATGGCGCATCCTGGTACTCCGGGTCCGCGCGGGTGAGTGCGCCGGCGCCGCAGGTGCACGAAACCGACTCGACCGGCGCGGGCGACGCATTCAATGCCGGCCTGCTGGCCGCCTGGTTGTCCGGGAAGACACCGCTGGCCGCTCTGCAGGCCGGTGTTCTTGCCGGAACCGCCGCGGCCGCGCACCTGGGGGCGCGGCCACGCGGTTAGGCAAAGGTGCGCCAGATCAGCTCGCAAATACCTGGTCCGGCAGCCCGCCGGCAGCAATCACGGTGCGCGTCAACATCTTTCCGTAGGAGATCAGCTGATTGACGGCCGATTCGTCCACATTCCGCCATGGCCCGGCACCGAGTCGATCGGTATCGGACTCGATCTGCACGCGCTGCCTCTCACCGACTTCGGTCAGTGCGCCGTGGCCGTCGAGCAACCCGCGGCCGGTCAGCCCGGCCTCGGCGGCGGCCCACTCGTCGTCGGACCACATCCGCAGCGCCTTGGCCGCGGCGGGCAACATGCCGCGTCCGGTCGCAGTGTGCGTGACGAGGGCTTCGATGCCGGAGAGCTCAGCGGCCATCAACACGGCGATGTGCCCGTCACCGCGATGCTCGCGCAGGAGCGTCACCGCGTGCCAGAAGACCAGATGCGGCTCCGTGGGCCAGGTCAGGCCGGCGTGGCCGGCGAACAGCGCCCGCCCCTCGATCCGGCACTCACGGGCGGCGGCGGTCAGCAACTCGGCTGCCCTGGCGAACTCGGGCGACCCGATCACGTCCTCGCCGAGCAGCCGGCGCAGCGTCCGATCGGCGACCTTCCATCGCGCCGCGATGACCTGCTCCGGCGAGGCAAGGCTCCAGGCGCGCGGAATGTGCCGGGCGACCAACTCCGGGTTGAAGTTGTAGAAGGCGGCCGTGACCACGTCCGGCCCCACCGCGCCCATCGGCGCGCTGCGAGAGGCGAAATAACCCATCCGTCCGGGGCGCAAACCCGCTACCACGTACTCCTCATCGGCTTCGGGCGCGAAATACACCGTCGAGTGCAGCACATTGAACGCGCGGAGAGCACGGCCGGCTTGGGTGCTGACGTCGGGATCGGTCATCGACCTACCGTATCGCCGGGCGCCCCGGATAGAACTGCGGGCCAGTCGACTCCCTCGCGCCGCTGTCCCGCCGCGGTGACTTCATTCGCCGTCGACGACCTCGCGACTGCCAGGGGGCAGCGCCCGCTCGTAGTTGATCACGCCCGGCCGGACGGTTCTGGCCCGTTGCCGGGGCGGACGGTCGTTGGCGACCAGGACTGCCATCCAGGGCAGCGGAATCGAGATCAGCAGCAACGGAATGGCGATCCAGAGGTGATGGTAGAAAACCGTCGCCAGGATCAGCAACGGCACCCGGGAGGCCATCGTGATGATGTATCGCTTCTGCCGGGCGCTGAGCTGGTCTTGATAGGACGGTTCGGCCGCGGTGATGAGCGTCGACTCCGCCCGTCGGGCCGGCATTCCGTCCGTGCTTGACCTCACCATTCGGCGCTCCGATTCCACAGCTTGTCCGGACCACTGCACATCCGGCCCGAGACCTCGGATTTTCCCGAGGTAGGTGTCATCACCCAAATTTCACGGTACTCCGCGGCGCACCTCGGAGCGGGCCCGGGAGACTATGCATGACCAGCCCATCCACCATGTCGTGCAACACATCGGCGACCTCGACGTCCGGCCTTACCTGGTCTGGCGGAACGCAGGTCGGCGGCCGATCAGGCGCTGGCTCTCGCAGCCGCCTTGGCCGCCTTCTTGCTGGCCCGCACCGCGTCCAGTGACTGGTCGTCGACGACATCGGCCACCGAGGCGCGGCTGCCCTTGATGCCGTAGATCCCGGCCGCCTCGCGCCACCCATCGGGCGTCACGCCGTACTGCTTGCCCAGCAGTGCAACGAAAATGGCCGCCTTCTGTGCGCCGAACCCCGGTAGCGCGCTGATGCGGCGGAGCAATTCGACACCGGAGTCGACGTCCGCCCACAGGTTCTCCGCGTTGCCGTCATAGGTGTCCACGAGAACCTGGCAGACGCTCTGCACCCGCTGCGCCATCGATCCGGGAAACCGGTGCACTGCCGGCGGCCGGGAGAAGAGTTCCTTGAACTCGTCGGGATCGACTGCCGCGATCGCGCCGACGTCCAGTGCCCCCATCCGCTCCGCGAGAACAGCCGGGCCGAGAAACGCCTTCTCCATGGGAATCTGCTGGTCCAGCACCATGCCCAGCAACAGCGCATCGGGATTCCGGGAGAGCAGCGCGTCTGCATCGGCGCGGCCGGTCAGATACAGGCGTTCTGCGGTCATCGTCCGAGGGTCGCACATCGTTCCCCGCCCGCGACGGTCAGCGCTCCGGAAGGAAGGAACTACTGCCCCGCCACGAGGGGCGCACTACTCTTCGTCGGTGATCCAGTACTCCGAACCCGACCGGGTCGAACGACCGATGACCGATCTCGATGTGGTGGATCGGATCGGCGCCGATCTGCGCGCAGCGGGCTATACCGCCGATGGCGTCCCCGAACTGCTCGGCGCCGGCGCCCACCGAGCGCTGAGCCGCGGCGAGCTGTGGCCCGCACTGCGGGTCACTCGGGACGGTTCTCCGCTGTCCACCCTCGTGCGCCTGTTCCTGCTCGGCACCACAGAGCCGGAGTCGTTGGTGCGGCGCGCCCTGCCGACCACCGGAATCACGGCCGCCTCGGGCGTCGGCGCGCTGGAGCTGGACGGCTCGGACGTCCGAGCAGGTCTGGACATCCGGCCGCACGCGGACGAGGACGACGACTACCTGGTGGTCTCCGACCTCGACTCGGACACCAGACCGGGCCCGGTTCGACACGACCACGTGCTGGGCATCGGGCAAGCGTCCCTGACCCTGGCCAGAGCCGTGATCAGGGAGCCGGTCGGCAGCGTGCTCGACATCGGAACCGGTTGCGGTATCCAGGCCCTGCATGCGTTCTCCCATTCGAAGTCCATCGTCGCGACCGACACCAACCCGCGGGCGCTGGCGCTGGCGGGCGCGACCGCCCGGCTGAACGGCCAGCACTGGGACCTGCGCGCCGGATCGCTGTTCGAGCCGGTGGCGGGCGAGCAGTTCGATCTGATCATCAGCAATCCGCCGTTCGTCATCGGAACCGGTACCCAGCAGTACATCTATCGCGATTCCGGAATCGCCGGCGACGGCCTGTGCGAGTCGTTGGTTCGCAACATGCCGGCGCAGCTGGCGCCGGACGGAACGGGTCAGCTGCTGGCCAACTGGATCGTCCGCGGTGAGGCCGACTGGCGCGAGCGAGTCGGTAGCTGGGTCGAGGCCACCGGCTGTGACGCCTGGGTGGTGCAGCGCGAGCTGGCAGATCCTGCCGAATACATCGCACTGTGGTTGAAAGACGCCGGCGAGAGCGGAGAGCAGGCGGCCGCAACGGCTCAGAACTGGCTCGACTACTTCGCGGCCGAGCGCATCACGGGGATCGGAATGGGCAGCATCACGTTGCGACGCAGTGAGTCTGCGAATCCGGACGTGGTGCTGGACGAAATCCCCGGGGCCGGTGAGGACGTCAGCGGGCCGGAGACCGCTGCCTTCCTGGCGCGGCGCGCCTGGCTGCGCGACCGGCTCGACACCGAGCTGTTGGCCAGCCGTCTGGCGCTGGCGCCATCGGTGATCCTGGAACAGCGCGCCCTTGCCGGACCGCAGGGATGGATGACCGCGCTGAGCCTGCTGCGCCGCCCCGGCGGCCCCGGCGCGACCCTGCAACTGGACGAGTGGGGACAGGAGCTGCTGGCCGGGTGCACCGGGGAAGTTCCGCTCGCGGTGCAGCTCGATCTGCTGGCCGGCGCTCACGACCTCGACCTGGGCGCGCTGGCCGATGCCGTGCTGCCGACAGTCAGGGTCGCCATCACCAGGGGGCTGTTGCACCCGGTGGATCCAACCGGCGCATCGACCCCGTAGAACGATCGATGGGGTCGACCCAACGCCCGCCGGACGCCCGCGGCACCCGCCCGGCATCTGCGACACCGGGACTTCCGAACAGGACACCGGGCCGCCGGAACAGAGTGCGGCGGCCGGTGCGAACATTCTCGTCATGAGAGCGGTGGCGGCGCGGGTGACCTCGGCATCGGTCACCGTGGCCGGCGAAGTGATCGCCGCGGTCACCGTGCCCGGTCTACTGGTCCTGGTGGGGGTCACCCACGACGACACACCGGCGATCGCCGCACAGCTGGCCCGCAAGTTGTACGGGCTCCGCGTTCTGCGCGGAGAACAATCGTGCGAAAGTGCCGGCGCGCCACTGCTGATAGTGAGCCAATTCACGCTCTACGGTCAGACCGTGCGAGGCCGACGCCCGAGCTGGGGAAACGCGGCCCCCGGACCGGTGGCGGAGCCGCTCATCGATGCACTGGTCGGTGAACTCAGATCCGCCGGGGCGACGGTGGCGACCGGTGCGTTCGGCGCGGAGATGGCGATTGCGAGCGTGAACGACGGACCGTTCACCGTCCTGATCGAACTGCCGAACTGATCCGCGGGACGACGACTCCGGTTTCCCATACCGTTCTCATCGCAGCCACAGCGGGTCACCCACCCCGAGGGGTTCGATGAGCATCAGAACCGAGCCACCGCCTGCAGGTCGAATCCGGGAGACGTTCGGAATACCGGCGAGTTGGGCATTCACGACAACGTAAGGATCTGGTCCCGGAGACGGCAGTCCCTCGGGCAGTTGGGAACGAAACACCACTGACCGGCGTTTGAACTGTAGTCGGCGCCGATTGAGCGGCTGGTCCGACTTTTGCAAGGAAGGGAGCACCAAATGACCGACTCCCCCACGGTACACGCGGACGACTTCGACGCACCGGATATAGAGACGGCCCCTGAAGCGGCTGAGCCGACCCCCATTGTTTCGCTGAGTTCGGCGACCAGAACCTCGATCTCCGTATCGACCGGTCCGGCGATTGCGCGTGACGCCGAGGACCTGGACGCCCAAGGCCCGTCCGCCGACCTGGTGCGGGTGTACCTGAACGGTATCGGCCGCACTGCCCTGCTGACGGCCGAGCAGGAGGTGGACCTGGCCAAGCGCATCGAGGCCGGCGTCTTCGCGGCTCACAAGCTGGACACCGGCACCAGGTTGTCCGTGCAGCGCAAGGCCGATCTGCGGGCCGTCATCCGTGGCGGCAACTCGGCTCGTAACCACCTGCTGGTGGCCAACCTGCGGCTGGTCGTCTCGTTGGCAAAGCGTTACACCGGAAGGGGTATGCCCCTGCTGGACCTGATCCAGGAGGGCAATCTGGGTCTCATTCGGGCGGTCGAGAAATTCGATTACACAAAGGGCTTCAAGTTCTCCACCTATGCCACCTGGTGGATTCGACAGGCGATTTCGCGTGGAATGGCGGATCAGGGTCGGACCATTCGGCTTCCCGTGCACCTGGTCGAGCAGGTCAACAAACTTTCCAGGCTGAAGCGCGAACTGCACCAGCAGTTGGGCCGGGATGCGTCCATGGCCGAATTGGCGGAAGAATCCGGTATTCCGGAGGAAAAGATCGCGGATCTGCTCGATCACGCCCGGGATCCGGTCAGCCTCGACATGCCGGTCGGAAGCGACGAGGAAGCACCACTGGGCGACTTCATCGAAGATTCCGAGTCGACTTCGGCCGAGACGCAGGTGGTCGCTGCGTTCATGCACGAGGACATCAACAAGGTGCTGCGCACGCTCGACGAACGGGAGCAGTCGGTGGTTCGGCTGCGCTACGGACTCGATGACGGCCGGCCGCACACCCTCGATGAGATCGGCCGGGTTTTCGGGATCTCCCGCGAACGAGTCCGCCAGATCGAGCGGGATTCGATGGCGAAGCTGCGCGTGGGTGAGCGTTCCGACGCTCTGCGGGCGTACGCCAGCTGAAATGACGACGCGGTCGGCGACGACCGCATGCCGGAAGGACCGGGTTCGCACAGCGGGCCCGGTCCTTCGTCGTTCCGAACGGGACGTGGCGTGCGGACGGACGTGCGGACCTGCGGTCGGACTGGCGTACTGACGAACTCCCGAACTGCCGAACCGGCGAATTGACGAACTGACGAACTGACAGATTCAGCGGAGCCGACGGCGGACGTCCGGGACATTGTCGGACGGCCCGATCATTCCGGTGGCACCCGTGACGCAGACGCCGTTCGGACCGGCCAGCACCGGCTGAAGCCGCAACTCGGTGATCTCCGGCACGTCCTGCGCCAGCGCCGATACGCGAAGCACCAGGTCCAGCAGCGCCGGCCTGTCGATGACGGCGGCGCCGCGGTATCCGGTGAGGAGCGGAGCTGCCCTCGGCCCGTCGATCAGATCGGCGGCGTCGGCGTCGGTCAACGGAACCGCCCGGTAGGCCAGATCTCCGAGCAGATCGGTGCTCACTCCGCCGATACCGAAGGAGACGAGGGCGCCGAACGAGGGATCGGAATGCACGCCGAGAACCGTGGCAACCGTGCCGTGGTCCCGCGAAACCATCGCCTGGACATAGAGCTGGCTCATCCCAGCGGCGGCCAGTTCGTCGTACGCCGCTGCCACTTGGCCGCTGTCCGACAACGACAACCGGATGCCGAGCTGGTCGACGCGGTGTCGCAGGACCTGATCACAGGCCTTGAGCACCACTGGATATCCGATCCGTTCCGCTGCGGCGACCGCCGCCGCGCCGGTTCCTACCTGTGCGAACTGGGCGATCGCAATTCCGTAGCAGCCCAGCAGTTCCACCAGCTCGGCGTCGGTGAGCCGGCGGATACGGCCGTCGCGTTCGCGGGTCGCTGCGATGACGGCGCGGGCGCGCACCGGATCGACCCGCTCGAGTTCTGGTATGCCACCCGGAGCTCGGCCAAGCCAGGAGCCGTATCGCACTGCATTGGCCAGCGCAGCAACCGCTCGCTCCGGAGTGCGATACGAAGGCACCGAACCTCTGGCTGCACCGCCGTCGGCCGCCGGCACCGTCAAGAACTCCGACAAACCATCGACGGCGAGGAACGTGGTGAGAACCGGTATGCGCGACCCGACGACCGCTCCTCGGAGCGCTTCCGCGTGAGCACGGGCCGGCCGAGCCACCGGAGGAACGTAGACGACGACGAGCGCGTCGACATCGGTCCGGCCGACCGCGATGCGCACCGCAGCACCGAGATCTTCAGCGTTGACGTCGACGCCGAAGTCGGCCGGAACCTCGTCGACGACCGACAGACCGGCTTCCAGACAGGCGTCCAGCGCAAGGATCCCCAGCGCCGTCGAATTGCCGAGGATGGCCACCCGGCCGCCGTTGGGTACAGGTTGGTGAGCCAGCAACTGCGCAGTGTCGAACGCTTCGGCCAGCGTGTCGGTCAGGATGATCCCGGACTGCGCGAACAAGGTGGCCACCGCCGTTTCGGAGACCACGGCGGAGCTGGCGGTCAGCCCCGGGCTGACCATCGCGTGCCGACCGGACTTGACCGCGATCACGGGTTTGACCCTTGCCAGGGCACGCGCCAGACGGGCGAACTTCCGGGGATTGCCGAAAGACTCGAGGTAGAGCATCACCAGCTCGGTGCGCTCGTCGGAATGCCAGAATTGCAACAGGTCGTTGCCGGAGACGTCGGCGCGATTCCCGGCCGAGACGAAGGACGACAGGCCAAGGCCCCGGAAGGCCGCGTCGGCGAGGATCGCGATTCCCAGCGCACCGGACTGACAGAAGAATCCGACCCGACCGGGCGGCGGCACCACCGGTGCCAGCGTCGCGTTCAGCGCAATCGCCGGGTCCGTATTGACCACCCCCAGACAGTTGGGTCCGAGCACGCGCATCCCGTTGGCCCTGGCCATGGCGACCATCCGTCGTTGTGCAGCGGCTCCGTCACCGGGCTTTCCCGGTTCGATGCGGTCCGCGAACCCACCGGTGACCACGACCAAGCCGTGCACGCCCTTGGCCCGGCACTGTTCCAGTACCGACGCGACCGAGGCAGCGGGCACGGCCACGACGGCGACATCCACCGGGTCCGGTATGTCGAGCACTGACTTGTATGCGCGGATGCCCTGCACGGAGAACGTCTCCGAATTCACCGGATACACCGGCCCGGTGAATCCTGCGCCGAGGAGATTCACCAGCACCGCATGACCGAGCTTGCGCGCGTCGCTCGAAGCGCCGATCACCGCGACGGACTTCGGATTCAGAAGCCGGGCAATGGATCTGGACTCGGCTCGGTGCTCTCGGGAGGCCACCACGGCCAGCGAGGAGTCGGTGGGGCTGATGTCGAAGCTCAGATCGACGATGCCCGAGGAGTACTGCCGGGTGACGGCATAGCCGGCATCGAGGAACACCCGGAACATCGACTGATTCTCGGCGAGCACCTCGGCGGTGAAGCGTTCGATGCCGCGTTCCTTCGCCGCCGCGGCGAGATGCTCGAGCAGGATCGAGCCGAGACCGCGCCGTTGGTGGGCGTCCTCCACCACGAAGGCGACCTCCGCCTGGTCCGGATTTCGCGGGTCGCGGTGGTAGGAGCCGGCCGCGATCAGCCGGCCGCCCAGTTCGGCGACCAGCCCCACCGAATCGACGTGGTCGACGGCGGTGTAGAGGGCCAGCTGCCCGGCGGAGAGCCGCGATACCGCCTGGAAATACCGCAGATAGCGGGTGCGCTCGCTCATCCGCGCGTGCATCTCGACGATGGCCGGACCGTCTGTGGCAGCCGCCGGCCGCACGTGCGCGGCGCCACCGTCGGCGAGCAGGACGTCTGCCTCCCAGTGCAGCGGATAGGCGGACTGCAACGGCGCAGCCACGACCGGGGTCGGCTCCGCGGTGTCAGTCACGCGGATCGAACGGATCAAGGCCATGCGGCGGAAAGATCAGCCTGCGCACCTCGGCGATGCTGGTGTCCACCGGCGCCTCCACCTGCCCGTCCCAGACGTCGAACGCCGTCGGGGCGTCGTCCGTCATCCGGTCCGGCAACCGGAGCCCGGGACGCGCGGCGGCGGCAAGATCCAGCCACCGCGTCGGGAGCGATGTCGCCGGGTCCAGATCCCGACCGACGACCGTGGCGAGTAGGTGGGTCCAGGCGCGCGGAACGACCCTGACCAACGAATAGCCGCCGCCGCCCAGTGCCAGCCAGCGGCCGCCGGCGACCGACTCGGCAAGATCCCGCAAGGCCCGGTAGGACGCCAGCTGACCGTCCACCGAAAGATTGAGATCGGCGAGCGGATCGTCGGCGTGTGAGTCGGCGCCGTGTTGGGTGACCAGAACCTCCGGACGAAACGCCCGCACCACACCGGGCACCACCGCATGGAACGCCCGCAGCCACTGGGCATCACCGGTGCCGGCGGGCAACGGGATGTTCACCGCGGTGCCGGCCGCGGCACCGCTACCGATCTCGGAAGCCGACCCGGTGCCCGGCCACAACGAGAGCGGCGACTCGTGGATCGAGACGGTGAGGACCCTGGGATCGTCGTAGAAGGCAGCCTGAACGCCGTCGCCGTGGTGGACGTCCACATCGACGTAGGCGACCCTCTCGACGCCGGAATCCAGCAGTGTCGCAATCGCGAGCGCGGCGTCGTTGTAGACGCAGAACCCGGCGGCCTGCTCGGCCATCGCATGGTGCAGGCCGCCGGCGATGTTCACCGCCCTGTCCACCTCTCCCCTGGCGATCGCCGTGGCAGCAGCGATCGAGCCGCCGGCGATGAGGGCGGCCGACTCGTGCATGTGCTCGAAGATCGGGTTGTCCGACGTGCCGAGCCCGTGGCGTAGCTGCTGTTCGCGTCGTCGGGCCTGCCCGGCTCCTGGACCTGGGCCCGACGCCGATCGCACCGCGGCGATGTAGGCGGGGCTGTGGATCCGAGCCAGCGTCGCGTCGTCGGCAGGCCTCGGCGCGAACCTGTCGATTCCGTCCAGCACGCCCAGCTGCCCCGCAAGCTCCCAGGTCAATTCCCAGCGCAGGGGATGCAGCGGATGCGAACCGCCGAGATCGTAGGCCAGCATCGCCGGATCCCAGATCACAAGTGGCGGCGCCATGTCGTCAGGCTATCCGGAGCGCTGATCGCGGCTATTGACCCGGCGTGCTGCTGGGGCCAGGACCGACCGCCACGTCGCGGCCGAGCGCAAGCCAGCCCGAGTAGGAGCCGGGATACAACGCCATCGGCCGACCGACCAACGCGCCGGCCAGAATGAGATGACACGCGGTCACACCCGACCCGCAGGAAGCCACCACCGTTCCGGCCCCGACGACCTCATCGAACTTGTTCCACAACTCGTCGGCGCTGCGGAAGGTGCCGTCGGGGTTGGACAATTCGGTCGTCGGTAGGTTGACGGCGCCCGGAATGTGGCCGGGGATGGAATCCAGCGGCTCCGTTTCTCCCCGGTACCGGGGAGAAGACCTGGCATCAAGGAGAACGCCGGAACCGGACGCCAGCATCTCGGCTCCGTCGGCGTCCACCGTCTCCATGCCGCCGGGTACCACCGTGACGGAGCCGAGCGCCGGGACCGAGCCGTCCCCTGTCTCGACCGCGGACCCGGCTGCTTCCCACGCTGCGAAGCCACCGTCGAGCACCCTGACATCGGTCAGACCCGACCAGTGCAGAAGCCACCAGGCGCGAGCGGCGATCGTGGAATCCTTCGTGTCGCACACGACCACTGTGCTGTCATCGTGAATGCCGGCTGCTCGCCAGACGTCCTGCAGGATCCACGGATCGGGCAGTGGATGCCTGCCGCCCGGACCGGGCGGAGCGGCCAGATCCTGGTCGAGGTCGAGGAAGGTTGCCCCCGGCACGTGGCCGGCCAGGTACGACCCTCGGTCCGCCGCGCCGGCGATCCAGCGGATATCCAGCACGACCGGCGGCCTGGAGCCGGTCAGCGCATCGGCGAGTTCAGCAGGGCGGATCAGAATGTCGGTCACGCGACATATCGTGCCTCAGTGGACATTCGAAGGGAACCCTCGGCAACGATTGGAGGAACCCTCGGGACCCGATCGATGGGAGCAGGGTTCGAGTACTTTGGCCGAAGTGACATACCTGTCGTTGAATCTGTTTCCGCTCGGGACGGTGGTGTATCCGGGCAGCCTGCTGCCGCTGCACATCTTCGAGGACCGATATCGGCGAATGGTCACCGAACTCCTGGCGCAGGAGCAAGGACGCCGCCGGTTCGGAGTGGTGGCCATCAAGGCCGGTCGAGAGGCGTGGGACGAGGGGCGATCGGATCTGTACCAGATCGGCTGCACGGCCGTTCTGCAACGGGTGGAGGCCTATCGTGACGGACGATTCGACCTTCTTGCCGTCGGCGAGAGCCGGTTCCGGCTCGACTCCGTGGACGCCTCGTCGGATCTGGTCCGGGGCACGGCCGAATTGATTCCCGATTCGACCCCGTCCGGTTCGCCCGTACTCGCCGGCAAGGTGAGCCGCCGGTTCGAACAATATGTGACCGCACTACGAACGGCCGGCGGAATTCGCGAGGACGACGAGGACGTTCTTCCGTCGGAGCCCACCGCATTGTCGTTCTTCGTCGCCGACGGCATGATCCTCGATCTCACGGACAAGCAGTCGCTGCTCGAAGCCGCCACCACCGACGACCGTCTGAGGTTGGAATTGGAATATCTGCGCCGGGAGGCCGCGATGTTGCAGCAGTTCGCGATGCGGCCCGCGGTTGAGTTGCCCAGGGCTCCCTACAGCACGAACTGATTTTTGTTGCCAGGTGTGCTGCCTGACGTTCAGCCAGGTGTGCTGCCTGACGTTCAGATGGTGACCTGATGTTCCGCCGGACCGCAGATCCCGCTGCTGCCTCTCGAGGCTTCGCGGTGACTTCTCTGGCGCCGCGCGTCGCCAGCACGCCGGGTAAGGTTCGCTACAGCGTGAGAAGGGGTCGCCGGCTTGAACGACTTGATCGATACCACCGAGATGTACCTCCGCACCATCTTCGAACTCGAAGAGGAGGGCATCTTCCCCCTGCGTGCCCGAATTGCCGAGCGACTCAACCAGAGCGGCCCGACGGTCAGCCAAACGGTCGCCCGCATGCAGCGCGACGGCCTGCTGATGGTTTCCGACGATCGGCACCTCGAACTGACCGACCTCGGCCGGGAACGTGCGGTGTCTGTGATGCGAAAGCATCGATTGGCCGAGCGGCTCCTGCTCGATGTCATCGGGCTGGATTGGCGTGATGTCCACGTCGAGGCCTGTCGCTGGGAACACGTGATGAGCGAAGAGGTGGAGCAGCGATTGGTCACCCTGCTCGGCCACCCGCAGGTTTCTCCGTACGGCAACCCCATTCCCGGCCTGCTCGAACTGGGTGTGGATCAGCCGGGCGTCACCGAGACGCACGCCGATCTCATCGGTGCGGATGCAGCGGCCGTTCAGGGCGGCAAGTACGAGGTCCGCCGGATCATCGAGATCGTGCAGAATCAACCGGCCGTGATGGACCGCCTGCAGCGCGGCGGAATCCTGCCGGGTGCAGTGCTCGAATTCGTCACGCGCGACCGCTTGCTGCTCGCGGTCGACGGCGCAACGACGACAGAACTCCCGGCGGACATCGCGCACGGCATCCACGTCCGCGCCGCTGCGGTCTGATCCGGGCGGCTCAGATGATGGCGGAGAGCAGCCTGAGAAAACCGAAACCGACGACGGAGATCAGGGTTTCGATCGTGGAGCACGTTGTGAACCTCTGACCGACCGTCAGTCCGAATACCTCCTTGACCAGCCAGAAGCCGGCGGCGTCGACGTGCGAGAGGAACAGCGAACCCGGGCCGCGATGGCGATGTCAGGACTGTTTCCAGGGCGCGTTCGGATCAGGTGCCGCCCAAACATCGGGCCGGTCGTTGTTCTTCCTGCTGCGCGATGTCCTGGACGACGGCCTCAAAAAGCACGCTGAATACAAGGCTCTGCGGTGATCTGCGCACGATCGGCGTTCTACGGACGCCGATCGGACGCCGATCGACCGGGCGGACCGACCGTCGACTCCCCCGGCCTGGCTGCGCCAAGAGCCGACGAGCCCGGCTCCGGACGAAGCCCCAGTCTGGAGATGATGTCGGCGGCTTCCTGCGCCGGTTTGCGGCCGACGTCCACCTCGAGCACGTTCTCGTCCGGCCCCGGCGGCTCGAGAGTCGCGATCTGTGAGTCGAGCAGGCCGGTCGGCATGTAGTGGCCGGTCCTGGCGACCAGCCGACGCCCGATCTCATCCTTCGACCCGACCAGGTGAACGAAAACGACATTGTTGCCGCGCATGACATCTCGATAGATCCGCTTCAGCGCCGAGCAGGTGATGATGCCGGGCAGCCCGGCCATCGTGTGCTCGGTGATCCACGAGGCGACGGTCTCGAGCCACGGCCACCGGTCTTCGTCGGTGAGCGCGTGTCCGGCGTGCATCTTCTCGACGTTCGCGTTCGGATGCATGTCGTCGCCTTCGGCCAAATCCCACCCCAGCTGGCCGGCGAGCAAGCCCGCCACGGTGGATTTGCCGGACCCCGAGACCCCCATGACGACCAGGACCGGTTGCGCAGCACCGGGTGCCGACTGCTCGGCAACATCGCCGTTGCCCATCTGACACCTCCCGATGGTTCGGACCGCCCGGCTCGGACAGCGGGAGCCTACACGCGGCCAACCCGCATCCGGTTGCGGGTGCGACGAACGTTTTCGGGGGCGTCCGCAGCCTCCTCGGGCCGATGATCAGATACCGACCGAGCCACAACGGCCGACAGAGTACGGGCGGAAATACTGGCTGCGGCCACAGTGTTCCAGCCAGCACAGTGTTCCAGCCGGGCACAGTGTTCCAGCCAGCACGGTGTTCCAGCCGGCATGGTGCTCCAGCGTTCCAGCCGGCACCGGGTTCCAGCCGGCACCGGTCCGTCCCGCACACTTCGAGAATCGCATCGCCCGACCAGGAGGACAACCGTGCCAGCACTCGAGCAGTCACAGGGCGGTTCTCCGAAACGACGGAGCAGCGGCGCCGAGCAGAGCCCGACTGCCATGGAGCCCTTGGCCTACGGGTCGATCCAGGGCAAGTGGGTGCTGGTCGCGACGGTGCTGGGCAGCGGGCTCGCTCAACTCGACGGGACCGTCGTCAACGTCGCACTGCCGCGCATCGGGTCCGATCTGCACGCCGGACTCACCGCGCTGCAATGGACGCTCAACGCCTACACGTTGGCGCTGTCCGGATTGTTGCTGCTCGGCGGCTCCTTGGGCGATCGGCTCGGCCGACGGCGGATCTTCGTCGTCGGCGTGGTGTGGTTCACGATTGCATCTGTGCTGTGCGGCGCGGCGCCGACGGCGGCCGTGCTTGTTGCCATGCGGGCGCTGCAGGGCATCGGAGCCGCTCTGCTCACCCCCGGATCGCTCGCGATTTTGCAGGCTGTGTTCCGCAAGGAGGACCGGGCCACCGCCGTCGGCGCCTGGTCTGGCCTCGGTGGAGTCGCGACCGCGCTCGGCCCCGTGCTCGGGGGTGTACTGGTCGGGGTGACGCCATGGGGCTGGCGACTGGTTTTCCTGATCAACGTTCCGCTCGCGGCGGTGGTCGTGTTCACCGCCCAGAAATACATTCCGGAGACCAGGGACGCGCAAGCCACCGGCCGCCTCGACGTGGTCGGAGCGGTACTGGCCTGCGTCGGCCTCGGCTCGCTGGTCTATGGCTTGACGGAGGGGCCGCCGCAAGGTTGGCCGATCGGCGTTCTTGCCGCAGTGGTGCTGGGGTCGGTCATGCTGGTCGCTTTCGTCCTTTTCGAACGCCGTCATCCCGACCCGCTGTTGCCGATGAGCCTGTTCGCGGTCCGCCAGTTCACCGCTGCGAATCTGGTCACCTTCGCCGTGTATGCGGCCCTGTCCGGGGGTCTGTTCCTGTTGCCGGTGCAACTGCAGTTGGTGTCCGGTTTCTCGCCCGTTCAGGCCGGTTCCGCGCTGCTCCCGCTGACCGCCATCATGCTGCTGCTCTCGGCAAGGGGCGGAGCGTTGGCACAACGGATCGGTCCGCGCTGGCCGATGACGATCGGCCCGGTCATCGCCGGCACCGGCATCGCGATGTTCGCCCGGCTGGACGCCCACTCCACCTACTTCGGGAGCGTGCTGCCGGCAGTACTGGTGTTCGGGCTGGGGATGTCGGCGACAGTCGCGCCGCTGACCTCGTCGGTGCTGGCTGCGGCGCCGGATCACCAGAGCGGCGTGGCATCGGCCGTGAACAACGACGTGGCCAGGATCGCCGGCCTGCTGGCGGTTGCGGTGTTGCCCTCGTTGGCCGGCATCTCGCCGACGGCCTACGCGGATCCGGCGCTGCTGTCCGCCGGTTTTCACCGAGCGGTGCTGACCGCCGGAGCGCTCTGTGCGTTCGGTGGAGTGCTGGCCTTCTTCACCATCAGCGACGACGGCTTAAGGCGCAAACCCGTTGTCCCGGTCCGCGGGACGACGACCGGCGCCTGAGCGGTCGACACCTGGGCCTTGCGAATCCGCCGACGGCGGGCGCCGCAGGAGATAGGTATCCATGATCCAGCCCTTTCGCGCCCTCGCCTCGGCGCGCAGCCGCTCGATCGATCCGATCACCTCGGAAAGCGGTCCGGTCACCAGCACCTCGTCCGGCGTGCCAAGGTAGGCGCCCCAATAAATTTCCAAACCCGGCTCTGTGAACGTTCGGCAGACCAAGTCGCCGTCCAGCATCACCACGACGTTGTCCAGCCCGACCGGCATTCCCTGGAGCAATCGACGGCCGGTGGTGATGTGGATGGGTTCGCCGATGCGGTTGAGAACAATTCGGTGCGCGGCGGCCAGCGCCTGCACGCTGCTGATCCCGGGGATCACCGAGAATTCGAAATCCAGTGTCCGCCTTGCCTTCAGTAGCTCGACGACCCGAATGGTGCTGTCGTACAGAGCAGGATCTCCCCAGACCAGGAAACCGGGATTTTCATTCGCTCCCAATTCGGCGAGCATGGCTTCCTCATATCTGGCGGCCCGTCTATGGTGCCAATCCTGGACAACGGCGTCGTAGCTGCCGGCGTCCCCGACCCTTCCGCGCTCCGGATCGTCGATCTCGACGATCCGGTAGGGCCGGTCCGGAATGTAACGGCGACAGATCTGCGCGCGCAAGGCCACCAGATCGTCTTTGCCCGGGCCCTTGTCGGCGACGAAGAAGACGTCGACCTTGTTCAAGGCGGTGACCGCCTCGACCGTGACCTGCTCCGGATTTCCGGCCCCGATTCCGATGATGTAGAGCTGACGCACGGTTCTCCCAGTGGTTCGGCGGCCGGTTCGGTCCAAGGTGCTGAGCCTATTGCGCCCTGAAGCGCTCGGTGGGCCTTGCGCGTCGCGCCGGTACGCTGAAGGTGTGCCTGTGGTCCGCGCTCAGCAGCGATCTTCGGGCCTGTTCGCACCCCTGACCGCCACCCGTGCCCCACTGGACGAGCGGGCGTTCGCGGCGACTGTCGACCTGTTGGCGGGCGGTTCGGTCGTGGTGCTGAGCGGGGCCGGCCTGTCCACGGATTCGGGAATACCCGACTACCGAGGCCCCGGTGCGCCGGTGCGCTCACCGATGACGATCAGCGAGTTCCGGTCCGGGCCGGTGGCCCAGCAGCGCTATTGGGCACGGAGCCACCTGGGCTGGCAGCGGATGGGCACCGCCCGACCCAACGAGGGCCATCGATCGCTGGCCGCCCTGGAAACCGCCGGATACCTGTCCGAACTGATCACTCAGAATGTCGACGGCCTGCACCAGCAGGCCGGAAGTCGGCAGGTCATCGACCTGCACGGTCGGATCGACGAGGTGATCTGTCTGAACTGCGGCCGCATCACGCCCCGGCTCGAGTTGCACCAGCGGCTGACCGATCTCAATCCCGATTTCGGTGCTCACCTCGACCTGGTCAGCGCTCCGGACGGGGACGTCGAGTTCGACGACACCTCGGATTTCCGTATCGCGGCCTGCCTACGGTGCAAAGGAGCGCTGAAACCGCATGTGGTGTTCTTCGGGGACAGCGTGGCAAAACCGCTGGTCCAGCACTGCTTCGGCGTCGTGGACGCAGCGCGGGCGATGGTGGTCGCCGGCTCCTCGCTGACCGTGATGTCCGGTCTCCGGTTCGTCCGCCACGCCCGGAGATTGGGCCGTCCGATCGTCATCGTCAATCGCGGTGCGACCAGGGGTGACGAGCTCGCCGACTGGAAGATCGAGGCGGGCTGCAGCTCCACCCTTGGACGCCTGGCCGCCGAACTCGGAGCCTGACCCACTCCGTCGGTGCGCCCGCGGCCGGCAGGTGGTCGGCAAGAGGTGTTCCAAGGGTGATGATGAAGGCAACGTCCGCATTCCCGTCCACCCACGAGGGGGGAGATCATCATCGACGACCAGAAGTCACCGAAGGCACCCAAGGCACCCAAGGCGCCGCTCGGGAGTTGGCCCCAACTGCTGGCCCGGGATGACGTGGTGCTCGTCGACGGACGGTTCTCGCTGATCAACCAGAACCTCACCCAGGACGAGGCGATGGTCGACGATCTGCTGTTCGTCCGCGCCACCCTCGACGAAGCGGGCGTGGGTTACCTGCTGGTCAGAGGTGCGCAGGATCGACCGGTTCTGGCTGTCGACAAGAAGGACCGGCGGCGCGTCATCGAGGCGTTGAGTGTGGCCGGAACCAGGGAGCCGCTTTACTCCCGAGCCATCGACCGGGGCAGAGGGCCGGCCGTTCTGGTGGGCGCAGGCGCCCTGGCCGACGACCCGAAATCCAGGGTTTTCCGGCTCTTCCGGCCACGAGTCGAGTTGCGCGGCGGCCTGATCTTCGGTTCCGGGGCGGGCATGCAACTCGAGTTCTGGTCATTCCGCAAGAACCGCACGAGAGCGCCCATCGAGAACCGACTGACCAGACGGGAGTGGTTCGCCGAGCCTCTGATCGGCGCCACCATCGAACGGTACGGCCAGAGTTGGCCCACCCTCGAGCACATGTTCGACGATTTCAGCGACGACATCACGTTCGACATCGACATCGTCTTCTCATGGGTGGACGCCGGATCGCTGGAATGGCAGAAGGCCAGAGCCAAGCGGATGGCCAGTTACGTGGTGGGCGAGGGCGACGATCACGAGGCGCGCTTCCGGCAACTGGACGAGCTGAAATATGCCCTGCGCTCGGTGCACCTGTTCGCGCCGTGGATCAGGAAGATCTTCATCGTCACCGATTCGGTCCGGCCGGCCTGGCTGGACGAGCACCCGAAGGTCACCGTCGTTCGCAGCGAAGAATTCTTCTCCGACACCTCTGTGCTTCCGACGCACAATTCGATGGCGGTGGAAAGTCAGCTGCACCACATTCCGGGGCTCAGCGAGCATTTTCTCTACTCGAACGACGACATGTTCTTCGGACGACGAGTGAATCCCGACCTATTCTTCACCTCCGGCGGATTGACGAAATTCCTGGAAGGTCCCAACCGAATTGGGTTGGGAGACAACAACTCTGATCGAAGCGGCTTCGAGAATGCTGCTCGGGTGAATCGTCGTCTTCTGCACGACAAGTTCGGCAGACTGACCACTCGACACCTGGAACACGCTGCCGCTCCACTGCGGAAGTCGGTGATGGCAGAAATGGAGCTGGTATTCGCCGAGGAATTCAGATCGACGATGTCCAGCGCATTTCGCGCCAGTACCAACATCTCGGTGACGAATTCTCTGTACCACTACTATGCGTTGTTGACCGGTCGTGCGGTGCGCAACGAGAGCGCCACGGCAGCGTACGTCGACACGACATCGAAGGCCGGTCTGCGCAGCCTGGACAGACTCCTCCGGAAGAGGTCGTTCGACTGCTTCTGCCTGAACGACGGCAGCTTTCCGGAGGTTCCGGCTGATGAGCGAGCCGCGGCGGTCCGATTGTTCCTGGAGCGCTATTTCCCGGTTGCCGGACCTTGGGAGAAGGCGGCCGCCGAAATCAGCTCGGTTGAGGGCAGCGTAATCCCGGCTCTGTGGAGCTGAGCGGCGCACTCCTGCGGTGAGACGGTCGCAACCACCGGAAAGGCGCCACGAGGTACGACGGAGTGCAAGATCGTGTCCCGGTAGACGTGGACCAGGTTGACTGCCTGGGCGCCGTCGCGGCTGCGCATGCCGCCGGCTTCCACGACCAGGTCCTGGGTGTAGCAACTCGCCGACGCGACCGAGACGGGAATTCCGGCGAAGGTGGCAGTGGTCGAATAGTGCAGGTGCCCGGCCAGGATCGAGCGGACGTCGCTGCCGGTCAGCACGGCCGCCAATCGCCGCTGATCCTGCAGCTCCACCAGCATCGCCAGGTCCAGCACGCTGGGCACCGGCGGGTGGTGCATCGCCAGAATGGTTCCCTCCGGAGCCGGGGTGGCGAGTTCGGCCGTGAGCCAGGCCAGCTGAGCAGCGGTGAGCGCTCCGTAGTGATGGCCGGGCACCGAGGTGTCCAGCACGACGATCCGCAACCCTCCGAGCCAATGGACCCGATCGACCGGATCCGTGGAAGGTTGTTCGTCGAGCAGCCCCACCCGCAGCGCTGCCCGGCTGTCATGGTTGCCCATCACCCAGATGATCTTTGCGCCGAGCCGGACGGCGATCGGCTCGACGACGCCGCGGAGCCGTTGGTAGGACGCTGCGTCGCCGGCGTCGGTCAGATCACCGGTGATCACGATGGCATCGGGTCGGGAGTGGGCGACCTCGAACGACTCCAACAGTTCGCGCAGATGCGCCTCCGCGTCGACCTCACCGTACAGCCGACCGTTGGCCACGAAGTGCGTGTCGCTCACATGCAGCAGGAAGTGCGCAGGACGCTCACGGTGGACCGACAGCAGTCGTTCACCTGAGGGCGCATGCTCGATGGGCAGCACCTGCCTGCCGTTCTGCACCATGGCGTCACCCCGTCCGTGTCGGTTCTCGATCGCGCCGGCGCGGTGGTCGTGCGAGCGCCGAACATCACCATCCGATCAGAGCAAAGTAGGACTTCGGCCAACGCCACGCGGCGGGTCGGCCAACATTCGTGGTCGAGACCGTGCGTAGGGATCGTGAACAGCGATCGTGGTCGAGATCGCGAGTAAGGATCGTGAATAGCGATCGTGAGTCGCGATCGTGGGCAGGGATCGGCGGCACGAGCCACCGACGCTCAGCTCGTGGCCGCCCGGGCCACCGCGAGCACAACGGCGTAGCGATCCCCCACCTCACCGGACAGCACGTGAGATCCTGTCGCCCCGATGTGCGGCACCCGGCCGATCGAGGTGGCGAGGGTCTCCCGCGCCACCTGATCCCTGCGGGCATCGACCGCGACCCACAGATCATCAGGAACCGACAGGGCCAGGCTGATCCGGTCGGAGACATCGAACCCGGCATCCCTGCGGGCCTGCTGCACCAACCGCATCAGATCATTGACGGCGCCCTGAGCGAGAAGCTCTTCGTCGAGTCCGGTGTCCAGCGAGACGAATCCGCCCGATCGCAGCATGCCGATCACGTCCGTACCGTTGCCCGATGCCACCAGGTCGAGGGTGTACTCGCCCTCGGCCAGCTCGATACCGCCGGCAGTGACCCGATCCTCCGACACCGACCAGTCGCCCCTCTTGGCGGCGCCGATCACCTGTTGCACCGTCTTGCCGAGCCGTGGACCGGCCGCCCTGGCGTTCACCGTGAGCTTCCGCTCGACCCGAGCGTCAGCCTCTTCGCTGATCGGGGTGATCGAAATGGACCGCACGTTGACCTCGTCGGCCAGCAGCGCAGCGAACTGTTGCAGCCGGTTCGCGGCGGGTGTCGCCACCGTCATCGTCGCCAACGGCTGCCGAACGCGCAGCTTGGCGCCCTTGCGCAAGGACAACGCGACGGAGGCGACCTCACGGACCTCGTCCATGGCTGCGCCCAGTGAAGCATCGGCCGGCACAGCTGCGGGAGCCGGCCAGTCGGTCAGGTGCACCGACCGGCCACCGGTCAACCCGCGCCAGATCTGCTCGGTCGTCAGTGGCAGCAGCGGGGCCGCCAGGCGGCAGAGAACCTCCAGCACGGTGTGCAGCGTATCGATGGCATTGTCGTTCCCGTCCCAGAAACGTTGCCGGGAACGGCGGACGTACCAGTTCGTCAACACCTCCAGGTAGCTGCGCACCGACGCGCACGCGCCGGAGATGTCGTAGGCGTCCAGCTGGGCGGTGACGGTCTCGATCAGAGTCGCCGTCTTCGCGAACAGGTAGCGGTCGAGCACGTCGGACGAGTCGGTGCGGATCCGGCCGACCTTGCCGGCAGCTCCCGCGTAGAGGACCAGGAAGTACCAGGCGTTCCAGAGCGGGAGCACGGCCTGCCGGACGCCCTCCCGGATGCCGGCCTCGGTGACCACCAGGTTCCCGCCCCGCAGGATGGGGGACGACATCAGGAACCAGCGCATCGCGTCGGAGCCGTCCCTGGCGAACACCTCGTTGACGTCAGGGTAGTTCTGCAGCGACTTCGACATCTTCTGCCCGTCGTCACCGAGCACGATTCCGTGGCTGAGGCACGTCGAGAATGCCGGCCGGTCGAACAGCGCAGTCGAGAGCACATGCAGCAGGTAGAACCACCCGCGGGTCTGGCCGATGTACTCGACGATGAAGTCGCCCGGGAAATGATCGTCGAACCACTGCCGGTTCTCGAACGGGTAGTGCACCTGGGCGTAGGGCATGGACCCCGAGTCGAACCACACGTCGAGCACTTCCGGAACGCGACGCATCATCGAGCGACCGGTCGGATCGTCGGGATTCTGCCTGGTCAGATCGTCCACGTAGGGCCGGTGCAGGTCGGCAACCCGGACGCCGAAATCCGCCTCCAGCTCCGCGATCGACCCATAGACATCGATTCGCGGGTAGGCCGGGTCGTCGGACTTCCACACCGGGATCGGGCTGCCCCAGAACCGGTTCCGGCTGATCGCCCAGTCCCTGGCGTTTGCCAGCCAGTTGCCGAACTGGCCGTCCCTGATGTGCTCGGGCACCCAGGTGATCTGCTGGTTCAACTCGACCATGCGGTCCCGGAACTTCGTCACCTCGACGAACCAGGACGAGACGGCCTTGTAGATCAGTGGATTGCGGCAGCGCCAGCAGTGCGGATAACTGTGCTCGTAGGTCTCGCGCCTGACCAGGTGACCGGACTTCTTGAGGTCGTCGATGATGAACGGGTTGGCGTCGAACACCTGCATGCCGACGTACGGCGGGATGATCGCGGTGAATCTGGCGCGTTCGTCGACCGTCAGGATGGTGGGGATACCGGCCGCCTCGCAGGCGGTCTGATCTTCCTCGCCGTAGGCGGGCGCCATGTGTACGACGCCGGTGCCGTCGTCGGTGTTGACGTGTTCGGCTTCGATCACCCGAAACGCAGCTCCGGTGCCGAAGACATCGAGATCGGTGAGGAATCCGAACAGGGGCTCGTAGGCTCGTCCGACGAGTTCGCTGCCCTTGAGCCGGTCGACGACGTGGTCGGCGGCGTCCTCGCCGAGCTCGCGGGCGTAGCCGGAAAGACGTGCCTCGGCCAGGATGTACCGCTCGGTCGGTCCGCTGTCCGGGCTGTGCTCGACGACCACGTAGTCCAGGTCCGGACCGACCGCCATCGCCAGGTTGCTCGGGAGGGTCCACGGCGTGGTCGTCCAGGCCATCAGCCGCTCTCCCGTCTGCAGCCGCACCCAGACGGTGACCGACGGATCCTGCCGGCTCTGATAGACGTCGTCGTCCATCTTGAGTTCGTGGTTCGACAGCGGCGTCTCGTCCACCCAGCAGTACGGGAGCACTCGTTGACCCTCGTACACATAACCCTTGTCGTACAGAGTCTTGAAGGCCCAGAGCACGCTTTCCATGTAGCCGGGGTCGAGCGTCTTGTAGTCGTGCTCGAAATCGACCCAGCGCGCCTGCTTGGTGACGTAGTCCTGCCACTCGTGGGCGTACCGCATCACCGACTCCCGGCAGGCATCGTTGAACCGCTCGATGCCCATGTCGAGGATCTCGCCGCGGCCCTTGATGCCCAGCTGACGCTCGGCTTCCAACTCGGCGGGCAGACCGTGCGTGTCCCAGCCGAAGCGGCGCTCGACCCGTCGACCACGCATGGTCTGGTATCGCGGCACCACGTCCTTGACGTACCCCGTCAGCAGGTGCCCGTAGTGCGGCAGACCGTTGGCGAAGGGCGGCCCGTCGTAGAAGACGAACTCGTTCGCGCCCTTTTCGCCGGCCGGCCGGTTCTCGATGGACGCCTGGAACGTCCCGTCGGCTTTCCAGTACGCAAGTACCTCGGCCTCCGCGGCCGGGAGATCCGGTCGGGCCGGAACGGTCGCGCCGCCGTCGAGTGGATAACGATCCTCGGTCATTTCGGGTACCTCTCGTCCTGCAGCATCTTCTCGGCTGCAGGGACGACGCCGACGACTGCCGTCGGTACCGCGGTACCACCCCGCTTGCTCCACCCGGTCAGGCTCGACGTGGGTGGAACCTCTCTCGTTCCGGCTGTGACGGGCCAGTCCCGTTCGGTTCTAGTGGACGTCGACCGCCCTCGGTGGAAGCCGAGGGCGATCGGTGGATCCGGATCGGATCCGCGTCGTTCTTCCGAATGGCTCGCCGGTGATCGCCGGGTCGACGCCGTACTGCTCAATCAATTCTTCGGCTACTCGGCACCCTGCTGGACCGGCTGACCACCATTGCTGGCCGGCGCACCGCCCTCGTCGAGCTGTGAGAGCTGATCGGTGATCCAGCTCTTGAGCCGGCTGCGGTACTCGCGCTCGTAGACGCGAAGATCGTCGATCTTCTTCTCCAGCGTGCTTCGCTGCTCCGTCAACTGCCCCATCACCTGCGAGTACTTGCTCTGCGCTTCCCGATCGAGAGCGTCGGCGCGGATACGGCTGTCGCGTTCGAGGGCTTCGGACTTGACGGTGGCGTCGTTGACCATCGTCTCCGACCGGTCCTGCGCCTCGGTGAGCAGTCGCTCGGCCTCGGTCTGGGCCTCGCCTACCGTGCGGTCGGACTCGGACTTCGCTTTTTCCCTGGTGCTTGCCGCTTCGGCGTTGGCCTCACTGGTGAGCCGCTCAGCCGTCTCCTGGGCCAGGCCGAGGAGTCTGGCGGCCTGGACGTGGTGCGCGGCCGGACCGGTCGGTGCCTCCGCAGCGGCCGGCGTCTCCGGCGCGGCCTGCTCCTGCTGATACGCGGGCTCCGGGGCCGGCTCGGGCGCCTTCTGCACCGAAACGGGACGATCAGCGCTCCGCGCAGTTTCGACCGGCGGCTGCTCGACGTTCTGCTGTGCGACCTCCGGCTGATGCTGCGGGGGCTGCTCTGACGGTGGACCACCGGCGAAGGCGCCCGCCGGAGCGCCAGCCAGCCGCTGGGTCAGCTCGTTGTTCTCCTCGATCAGGCGGCTCAGTTCCGCCTCGACCAGATCGAGGAATGCGTCGACCTCGTCTTCGTCGTAGCCGCGCTTTCCGATCGATGGCTTCTTGAACGCGACGTTGTGCACGTCGGCTGGCGTGAGCCGCATTGCTAACTCCTTGTGTGGCGATGTCACCGGTAATGAAGGCGGACGAGGCTTCTAGGCCGTGATGGCAGCGAGATGCAGCGTCACGCCCATCAGGATGGCGACGACAATGAACAAAACAATAATGCTGAGGTCGAACCCTACCCCGCCCAACCGTAACGGCGGGATCACCCGCCGAAACAACTTCACCGGCGGATCGGTCGTCGCGTAGAGGACCTCCATCGTGGCGGCCGACCGACCGGCCGGTCGCCAGGTCTTGGCGATCGCTCGGACGAGCTCGATCACGATCCGTCCGAGGATCAGCAACCGAAAGATCCACAACAGCAGATATGCGATCTGCCAGACGATGTTCACTCTCTACTTTTACCTGATCTCGCCGCCGCCGGATGACAGGCGGGGTCAGCGATGGGCGTAGGCGCCGACGTACGCCCTTGCGTCTTCGAGCGCGTTCGCGGCGCCCCCCGCGATGTCGGCCTCGGCCGGCAGCAGCATGAACACCTTCGGCGCGACCTTCTCGATGGAACCACGGAGTGAGAAGGCGAGCCCGGCGGAGAAGTCGACGAGTCGGCGGGCATCGCCATCGGACATCCCGGTCATATCGAGGATGACCGACTGTCCGTCGCGGTACTTCTCTCCCACGATGCGCGCCTCGCCGAAACCGGTCAGCTTGACACTGGCGGGGCGGGAAGCCGTGCTGGAGTCCACATCTCGACGCTGATCCGCCTGCATTGCGAGGGCTCCCTGGGTGACCGGCTCCGAGCTGAACGACCGCTTGGCCGATCGCCCTGCGGCACCGGCAGGCGCGGGAGTCGACCCGGCACCGCCGGACCGATAGCCACCGACCGGGTAGGCACCGGCCAGATGGGCACCAGGGGCCTGGTCGGGAACGGCTCGGTCATACCCGGCCTCCTCGTACTCGTTCCCGCCATAACCGCCACCCTGGTATCCGCCGCCCGCCTGCCCGGCGTTCTCGTGCCCGTCCCGGTTACGACCGACCGGCTCGTAGTCGCCGCCCTCGTACGGCGCTGCGTCGTAGCCGTCGCCCTCGTAGTGATGTTCCTCGTCCGGACTCAACCCGAAGAAGGCCCCGACCTTGCGCCACGATCCCATTGGTCCGCTTCCTTCCTCGGCCGGAGCGGAATGCGCCGGACCTTGACATTTCAACGCCTGCAACGATATTGACTTCCGATTGAACTCCCTCGTGGGCGACTGGTTCGCTGCCCACGAGGCAATGCTGCTCCGCTGAGGTTATCGGCCGGACCGGCTCCAGGTGCGGTGCGACACACCGGATGTTGATCGGTCGCGAGGGCCGCGTCGGAATCGACCGGCGGCGACAATCTATTCGCGTTCCGGCCGGACAACTGCGGCGAACCGGCCGGTCGGCGCCGACCGACGATGACTGAACAGCTGCGGATCTTCTCGGGTGCAGCGCTCGTCGCTTTCCACCGACCCGATCCCGGCCGCGCTCAACTGCCGCCGGATACCGGCGCGCAGGTCGAGTCCGGGTGTGCCCCGCTCGGTGATGCACGCAGACCCGGGCAGAGCAGCCTCGACGTCGTCGCGCATCGTCGGGGGCACCTCGTAGCACTGCCCGCAGATGGCCGGGCCCAGCAGCACCGCGATGTCGGACATCTGCGCACCCAGCAGAACCATTCGGTCGAGCATCGCCGGTACCACGCCGGCCGCCGCACCGACTCGGCCGGCGTGGGCAACGCCGTGGACGCCGGCGCGGGCGTCCGCGGCCAACACCGGAACGCAATCGGCGACCAGTACGGCGAGCGCGATGCCCGGCGCCTTCGTGACCATCGCGTCGGTGCCGGGGATGGGGTCGGCCGACGGTCCGGTCACCTCGGCGACAACGGCGCCGTGCACCTGTGACATCCACACCAGATGATCCGGCGCCAGCTCGAGATGCGCCGCCAGCGCCGCGCGGTTGGCCGCAACGGCGGCCGGGTCATCACCGGAACCGGCGCCGAGGTTGAACCATTCGTACGGCGGAGCCGAAGTTCCGGCCTGCTTCGCGTTCTCGGGCCCACGGCGGTTGGTGATCAGAACCGACGCGCCGATCGAGGGGCTCACCGCTTCATGAACGGCGGCACGTCCACATCGTCCTCGTCCTCGATCGGACGAACCTGACGCGGTGAACTGCCGTAGGCACCACCGTTGCCTGCCGCCGATGGCGGAGCCGACGCCGTGGTGGCCGGAACGTACGGCGACTGCTGGCCCTGCTGATAGCCCCCCTGCCCCGGTTGCGCAGGCGGGTAGGGCGTATTCGGAGCCGGCTGACGGACCTCTCCGACGGCGGCCTCGACGACGTTGCGAGCGCCCCGACGGTCCGGCCCGACGATCTGCGGAGTCGAGTCGAAACCGGCGGCGATGACCGTGACCCGCACCTCGTCCCCCAGTGAATCGTCGATCACCGTTCCGAAGATGATGTTGGCGTCGTCATGGGCCGCCTCCTGCACCAGCGAGGCGGCCTCGTTGATCTCGAACAGACCGAGATCGGAGCCGCCGGCGATCGACAGGAGAACTCCGTGCGCGCCGTCCATGGAAGCCTCCAGGAGCGGCGAGCTGATCGCCTTTCCCGCGGCCTGCACGGCTCGACCCTCACCACGTGCCGACCCGATACCCATCAGTGCTGTGCCCGCCCCGGCCATGACGGACTTGACGTCGGCGAAGTCGACGTTGATCAGGCCGGGGGTGGTGATCAGGTCGGTGATGCCCTGAACTCCGTTGAGAAGCACCTCGTCGGCGGAGCGGAACGCGTCCATCAGCGAGACGCCGAGATCTCCGAGCTGCAGCAACCGGTCATTCGGTATGACGATGAGGGTGTCGCACTCGTTGCGCAGGTCCTGGATGCCGGTCTCGGCCTGCCCTCCGCGGCGCTTGCCCTCGAAGGCGAACGGCCGGGTGACCACGCCGATCGTCAGCGCACCCAGCTTGCGGGCGATGGAGGCCACGACGGGTGCGCCTCCGGTCCCGGTACCGCCACCTTCACCGGCGGTGACGAAGACCATGTCTGCGCCCTTGAGGACCTCCTCGATCTCCTCGCGGTGATCTTCGGCGGCCTGCCGGCCGACGTCCGGATTGGCGCCGGCCCCCAGACCTCTGGTCAGCTCGCGGCCGACGTCCAGCTTGACATCGGCATCGCTCATCAACAGCGCCTGGGCGTCGGTGTTGATGGCGATGAACTCGACTCCGCGGAGGCCGACTTCGATCATCCGGTTGACCGCGTTCACGCCGCCGCCGCCGATGCCGACGACCTTGATGACGGCGAGATAGTTGTGCGGTGGCGTCATCGCCTTGGCCTTCCTTCTTGGGATCTTGCTGATGGGATCGTGCTGGTGCGGAACGTCGAAGCTCGGACCGAAACCCTGAACCTCAACCAGATAGTTAGCATTATGTCAAGTGGTGCTGAGATAAAAATAGGGTGGCGGTGACGCTGGTGGTGCAAGGCGCGCCGGGACACTCGGCAGATTCGCGGTCCGGTCGCCGGTCGCATCTTCAGCTCCCGCCAGGCCGCGCCGTAGTCTGCGGTCATCATGGGAATCGGTTCGCAAATAGGTCTTCTCGATGTCCCGATCCTACTTCTCGCCGGGTTCGGGGCCGGAGTCGTCGGATCCGCCGCGGGACTCGCCTCGCTCATCTCCTATCCGGTACTGCTCGCCATCGGGCTTCCGCCGGTCACCGCCAACGTGACGAATACGGTCGCGCTGATCGGCAGTTCCATCGGATCCGTCTTCGGTTCCCGGCTCGAGCTGCGCGGCCAGGACGACCTTCGGCGGCACCTGCCCGTCGCCATGCTCGGGGGTGCGGCTGGTGCCGCCCTGTTGCTGCTCGGGCCGCCAGGAACGTTCCAACGGCTGGTCCCCTACCTGGTCGCCGGCGCCTCGTTGCTGTTGTTGACCGGTCCCCGGCTGCGCAAGCTGCGCGGACGACGAACCGCCGACACCCGGTCCGCCGACGCCCGAACCGCGGACGTACGGTCCGCCGACGTACGGTCCGTCGACCTGCGATCGGCGGGTCAGGCATCCGGACCTACCGCGAATCCCGGGCGCCGACCGCGGAGCATCGGGGTGCGGGTCGGGCTGTTCCTCACCTGTCTGTACGGCGGATATTTCGGCGCGGCCGCCGGAGTGATGATCTTGGCCCTGCTGCTGACCGCGACCGGAAAATCGCTGCCCCGGGCCAATGCGGCCAAAAATCTTCTGCTCGGCGTCGCCAATGCAACAGCTGCGGTGGGGTTCGTCGTCTTCGCGGACGTCCGCTGGGCCGCCGTGATCCCGCTGGGTCTGGGATGTGTCGCCGGAGGCGTCGTGGGGCCGGCCATCGTCCGGCGGTTGCCGCCCGACCTGGTCCGAATCGCGATCGGAATCGCCGGGCTGGCGCTGGCGGTCGACCTGGCGGTGACCTGACCTCGGGCCCGGCAGTCCACGAAAGCTACGGCCGGACGGTGACGTATTCCGGATCGGAGATGTCGTAGAACTTGCCGGGCTGGGCCAGCACGGCCGACAGCACCTGCATCTTCTTCGCATTGTCCTGCGGGCTTCCCCAGAGCACAGCCCGACCGTCCCGCAGGTTCAGCGTGACCGTGTACGGCGATCGGGCGCTGACCGAGCCGACGATCGCCCGGGTGGCGTGGTCGAACCCGGTGACCACTGACAGCGCAGCCAGTGTTGGCGGATCCTTGGGTCCGGGCGTGGCCAGTTCCAGCGTCAGCAAACCACCGGGCACCTGGCCCGCCGGCACCCGCAGATACGGCGTGCCGCCGGCGTCCAACAGCCAGAGTGCGCCGTTCGCGCTGGTCAGAGCTGCGGGTACGCGCTGAATGACGCTGATCAACAATCCGGTCGGCCAATGCCTGGTCACGGATGCGGATGCGATCTGCGGCACCGCCAGCACCCGGCTCCTGATCGCAGCGAGACCCAGGCCGATCAGCGGGGTGCCCGCGGGCACTCCGACCGCCGACTGCACCGCCTTGCGCACCCCTGGCGTGACCGGGCCGCAAGATGCTTCCGGACGACAGCTCTGGGCCGCCACGTCCACCTGCCGCAGTCCCAACACCGAGGTGCGGAAGACGACGTAGGCACCGCCGCCCAACACCAGCAGCAGTCCGACGGCCAGCAGGTACGGCCACCGGCGGCGCGGAGGCCGCTGTGCGGACGGGGTTCGTTCCCCATGTAGCGGAGCCAGCGTCGTCATTGCTGCTCCAGCTGTTCGAGCAACTGCGGACCGAGCATGGTCACGTCGCCCGCGCCCATCGTGATGACCAGGTCACCGGGGCGAACGAGCCCGGCGACCGACGACGGGACCGACGCCAGCGACGGCAGATAGTGCACCTGGCATCCCGATCGACCTTCGGCGTTGATCGACCCGAGCAGACGTGAGGTGATCAGCTCACCACTTGCACCGGGCACCGGATCCTCGCGTGCTCCGTAGATGTCGAGCACCACCACGACGTCCGCTGCGGACAGCGCCGCCGCGAACTCGACGGCGAAATGTATGGTCCGGGAATAGAGGTGCGGCTGGAAGACCACGACCAGCCGACCAGGCCCCCGGGCCCCGGCCAACACCGAGCGAGCGGCGAGCAACTGCGCGGCCACTTCCGTCGGGTGATGGGCGTAATCGTCGTAGACCGAGACGCCGGCGGCTCGGCCCTTGTACTCGAAACGCCGGCGCACGCCGGTATAACCGGCCAAGCCGGCCACCATCGATTCGGCCGACACCCCCAACGCCAGTGCGGCGGCCAGAGCGGCCACAGCGTTGGACAACATGTGCGCGCCCGGCACGGCGACCCGCACCAGCAGGTCGACCGGCGACAGCGAATCGACGTGCGACAGCGAATCGACGTGCGACAGCGAATCGACGTGCGACAGCGAATCGACGTGGTTGGATACCCGCACGGTCGCCGTGCTGCCGTGGCCGACCAGCCGATGGTCGACGATCTGCAGGTCCGCCCCTGCACCGAACCCGTAGGTGAGGATGCGTGGGCTACCCGGCCTGCCGGCCACCCTGTTCCGCAACGCCGTGGTGCCGGCATCGTCGATGCACAGCACCAGAAAGCCGCCCGGAGCGATGCCGTCGACGAATTGATCGAAGACCGCCTCGTAAGCTGCTGCGGTGCCGTGATGGTCAAGGTGGTCCGGCTCGATGTTGGTGATGATGGCGCCGTGCGGAGTGAACGCCAGGAACGAACCGTCGGATTCGTCAGCCTCGGCGACGAAGATGTCGCCGGTTCCGGCATGCGCGCCCGTTCCGGATTCGTTCAGCTCGCCGCCGATGGCGAACGACGGATCGAGCCCGGCGCTCTGCAGCGCGACCGTCAGCATCGAGGTGGTCGAGGTCTTGCCGTGGGTGCCTGCCACGCAGACGCTGCGATGACCGGCCATCAGTGCGGCCAGAGCGACCGCCCGCTGCACGACCGGAATGCCGCGCCGTCGAGCCTCCATCACCTCCGGGTTGGTGGACCGGATGGCCGTCGAGACGACCACCGCCGTCGGTCCGCCGGGGAGCAGATCCAGATTGCCGGCGTCATGCCCGACGGCGGTGATCACGCCGCGCTGGGCCAGCCCGGTCAACACGTACGAACCTTTCGCATCCGAGCCCGACACGGAAAGACCACGAGCGGCCAGGATTCGTGCGATCGCGCTCATACCGGCGCCGCCGATGCCGACCAGGTGAACTCTGGCCAGTGAGCTACCGTCTGCCGTGCTCGGCGTTCTCTGTGTTCGGCTGGTCCGATCGGCGGTGGAGGTTCTCGCCTGCGGATCGGTCATCTGGTGCCTCTTCTGTTGCCGATACGGCCCTTGGGTCGGCGTTGTCGGAACTCGCGGTCGGTCGCCAGCTCCAGCACGATCCGGGCTACGACTTCATCGGCATCGAGGGTGGAACTGCTGCCGGCGGCCGCCGACATCGCATCCAACGACGTCCTGTTCTTGACCAGGGGGACGATGCGGTCCAGGATCGTCCGTTCGTCGAGATCCTGCTCGTCGATCATCACCGCGGCACCGGCCCGCACCGCAGGAGCGGCGTTCAACCGCTGCTCACCATTGCCGAAGGCGAGCGGCACGTACACGACCGGAACCTTGAGCGCTCCGATCTCCGCCACGGTGATCGCGCCGGACCTGGCCACGATGAGGTCGGCCGCAGCGTAGGCAAGATCCATCCGGTCGAGATAAGGGACCGCGACGTACGGGGGTGCGCCGTCCTCCGGCGGTGGCAACACGACCGGTTTGGCCCGGCCGTGCGAATGCAGCACGCCGACTCCGACCCGGCCGAGTTCGGTGGCAATCTTGGCGAAGGCGTCGTTGAGCTTGACAGCGCCCAGCGAGCCACCGACCACCAGGACCGTCGGTGCGTCCGGATCGAGCCCGAAGTACTGCCTTGCCTCCGACCGCAGCGCGCCCAGGTCCAGGCCGGACAGCGAGCGTCGCACCGGATTGCCGACGACCGTGGCCTTCTCGAGGCCGGATCCTGGCACCGCGGCAAGAACGACGGCGCCCAGCCGGGCACCGATCCTGTTGGCGATACCGGCTCTGGCGTTGGCCTCGTGCACCACCACCGGAAGCCGATGGACGAGCGACACGCGGGCAGCCAGATAAGCGGGCAGTGACACGTAGCCGCCGAAGCCGATCACTACGTCGATGTCTTTGCGGCGCAGTACTTTTCTCGCTTCTCTCACCGTTGCGGCCAGGCGGCCGGGGATACGGAGAAGCTCCAGGTCGGCCCTGCGACGGAACTTCACCTGGGGGATCAACTCCAGGTCGTAGCCGGCAGCGGGAACCAGGATCGTCTCCAGCCCGCCGGCGGTTCCCAGACAGGTGATCTGCACGTTCGGCGCCGCCGCGGCCAGTGCGTCTGCGACGGCCAGTGCCGGCTGGACATGGCCGGCACTGCCGCCACCGGCGATCAGTATTCTCGGGCCGGTCACCGCCGGGCCGTGCGATCGCGGCCGCCGCGGCGGTCGGCCACTTCGGAGCCGTTCCTCACCCCTCGAGCCGGGGAGCTCCCGCGGCGGTCGGCCACTTCCGAGCCGTTCCTCACCCCTCGAGCCGGAGAGCTACCGCGGCGCGGATCAGCTGACGGCGAGCGACGAGCCGGGAAGCTCCCGCGGTCAGGATCCGCCGACGACGAGCGGCCAGCAGGCCGTTGCTCGACGACGGTGCGATCCCGTTCGGCTGTTCCCGGCCGCGCTCCATCCGCGCCCCGGGCAGATCGCACCGGCCGCGGCTTCGGTGGCTTCGATGCCGTGCGCCCCGAGGGACCGAGACCGAGGAATCGCGCCATCCGTCCCGGGCCCTGCGAACGGAGCGCCGCGGCAGCCTGCGGTTCTCTCCTGGCGAAGTTGGCGAGCAGACCGAACACGACCATGGTGATCACCAGCGACGTGCCGCCGCGGGAGATCATCGGCAGCGGAATGCCGGTCACCGGCAGCAGGCCGATGACATACCCGATGTTGATCGCAGCCTGCCCAACGAGCCAGATGGTGGCCGCCGACGCGACGATCTTGATGAACGGATCGACGTTGCGCCTGGCGATGCGCAGGCCGGTGTACGCAAGCAGGCCGAACAGAAGCAGGACCAGGCCGGCACCGATGAGTCCCAACTCCTCCCCGATGATGGCAAAGATGAAGTCGGAGTCGGCATTCGGCAACCACCCGGTCTTGGAGATCGACTGCCCGAGGCCCGCACCGAAAATCCCGCCATGCCCGAGGCCGTAAAGACTCTGGTTGATCTGGTAGACAGCTTTCGCGGGAGCCGAGCCGGGGTGCAGCCACGCCGCTATCCGAAGGCTCCGATACCCCGCAGAGGTGGCCAGGTAGGCGACCAGCGCGCCGGCCCCACCGGTGAGAAGGGCGAACATCCACCACGGCGCGCCGCCGAACCACATCACGGCGATGAAGATCAGGCCGAGCGTCACGGTGGTACCCAGGTCAGGCTCCAGCATGATCAGCGCCACCATGATCACGAAGACGGGCAGGACCGGAATCAGCAGGGCGCGCATCGAACGCAGCGTGTTCCGCCTGGCCGCCAGAACGTGCCCCATCCAGATCAGCATCGCCAGCTTGCCGATCTCGCTGGGCTGGAAGTTGATCGGCCCCAGCATGATCCAACTCCTGGCGCCGTTGATCGGCCGGCTCACCAACACCACCGCCAGCATCAGCAGAGATATCGCAACGAACAGGAACGAGTAGGTCCGCAGAATTTTGACCGACAGCTTTGAGGCGAATACGAAACCGCCCAAGCCGATGACCGCGAACACCGCCTGGCTCTTGAACGTGGCGAAAGGCGACCCGCCGTTGTTGTGGAACGACGCGATCGAGGAGGCCGAGAGCACCATCAGCAGCCCGAACCCCAGCAGCAGGAAGAAGATCGCCAGGATCAGATGCCAGGACGTCATGGGCCGATCGAGCCAGTCCTTGCCGGCTCTTCGCAAGACCGGCAACGGCGAGAATGATCGGCGAGCAGGGCGGATTCCGGACCCGCCGGCACCAGAACCTGGCGACTGTCCTCCAGGGGCCGGGCTGGGCGCCTGGTCGTGCGTCGGCAGGGTCGCCGTCACGAGTTCTGTTCCAGTGCCTGGACGGCCGCAGCGAACGCGTTTCCCCGAGCGGCGTAGGAGGAGAACATATCCAGCGATGCGGCTGCCGGTGCCAGGAGCACCACATCGCCCCGCCCAGCCATCTGCGTGGCCGTGGCCACCACCTCGGTCATGACTTCATGGTCGGTCCCCGGCAGCCGGATCCTGGGCACATTCGGTGCGTGTCGGGAAAGTGCCGCGTCGATCGTCGGCGCGTCGACTCCGATCAGCACGACCCCCACCAGTCGACCGGCCACCGCCTGCACCAGATCGTCGATGGACGCGCCCTTGAGCTGGCCGCCGGCGATCCAGACCACCCGGTCGTAACCCGCCAGCGAGGCGCCGGCCGCGTGCGGGTTCGTCGCCTTGGAGTCGTTCACGTACCGGACCCCGTGCAGCGCCGCTACTTCGACGTTGCGGTGGTTTCCAGGAGTGAAGGTCCGCAAGCCGGCCACAACTGCCGTCGACGGCACGCCGACCGACAGCGCCAGCGCTGCTGCGGCCAGCGCGTTCGTGATGTTGTGGGTTCCGGCGGGCTTGATCTCCGCGGTTCCCAGCAACGCTCCGGAGCCGAACGCGTCGTCGTACAGAAAGCCGTTCCGCACGCCAAGAGAACCGGCCGGCGACCCGGCGGTGATCGGTACCTTCCTGGCAGCCGGTGATGCCGCCAGCAACTCGGCCGCGCCCGGGTCGTCGACCACGGCCGCGGCAATTTCGCCGGTCAGCGCCAGCGCCTTGTCCGCGGCGTAGGCCGCCATCGAGCCTCCGTACCAGTCCAGGTGGTCTTCCACCACATTGAGCACCAGGCCCGCGCGAGGGCGGACCGAGGGCGCGTAGTGCAGCTGGAAGCTCGACAGCTCCGCCGCGATCCGGCTCTGCCGGGGCTGGGCCAGCACCGCGTCAAGGGCCGGCCAGCCGACGTTGCCGCAGGCGGTGACGATCTCCCCCGCTGCTCGGAGGATCGACTCCACCATGCCGATCGTCGTGGTCTTGCCATTGGTACCGGTCACCACCAACCAGTCCCGGGCATCCGTCCGTTCCTGGTCGGGCAGCACCTGGTCGGGGACGGCCCGGTCGAGGCGCCGATGATCCAGCCGCCAGGCCAACTCCACCTCACCGATCACTTCCACACCGGACGCGACCGCAGCTTCCAGCAGCGCGGTGGTCGGCCGGAAGCCGGGCGAGGTGACCAGCAGAGCGGTCCCCTGCGGCACAGCAGCCAGATCTGCCACGGCGGTCACCCGTCCGGAAAGGTCGTCCGGAAGTTGCGGCGCCGTCCGATCGGCCGTGACCAGGGCGTCGGAGCCCAGATCGACCAGGTACCTGAGCACGGCGAGGCCGGAAACGCCACCGCCCGCCACCACCACCAGGTCGCCGGGCCGGGGCAGCTCAGCCACCGGCCCGGGAGAGCCAGTCGGCGTAGAACAACGCCGCACCCAGGGCCGCCGACATCGCCGCCAGCAACCAGAACCGGACCATCACGGTGGTCTCGGTCCAGCCACCGACCTCGAAATGATGGTGGAACGGGGCCATCTTGAAGATGCGCACCTTGCGGGTCTTGTAGACCACGATCTGCAGCACGACGGAGAGCATCTCCACGACGGCCAGGCCGCCGATCACCACCGTCAGCAGTTCGGTTCTGGACAGGATGGACAGGCCGGCGATCAGACCGCCCAGCGCCAGCGCTCCCGAGTCGCCCATGAAGACCCGGGCCGGGTGCGCGTTCCACCAGAGGAAGCCGATGCAACCGCCCAACGCGGCGGCCGCCACCACCGCGATGTCCAGTGGGTCCCGGACGGAGAAGCACCCGGCCGCAAGCTGCCCGGAGCAGGCGTTGCGAAGCTGGTAGTACCCGATGAAGACGTAGGTTCCGAGCACCATCACCGAGGATCCGGCTGCCAGTCCGTCCAGTCCGTCGGTGAAATTGACCGCGTTGGACCAGCCGGCAATCACCAGGATGGCGAACAGGACGAACCCGACGGCTCCAAAACCGAGAAACTGCAGATCCCGGGCATAGGACAGCTGCGTCGACGCCGGCGTCAGCCCGCTGTTGTTCCGAAACATCAGGGCCAACACCGCGAACGACACCGCGATGAACGTCTGCCCGATCAGCTTGGCGCGCTTGTTCAGGCCGAGGCTTCGCTGCTTGCGGATCTTGATGTAGTCGTCGAGAACGCCGACCACTCCCAGTCCGGTGGTCAGGTAGAGCAGCAGCCACCCGGAGGCGGTCGGCCCGCCGTCACCGCCGAGCAGCTGGACGGCGATCGCGACCAGATATCCGGCCCACATGGCGATGATGATCGCCGTGCCGCCCATCGTCGGCGTACCCCGCTTCTTCAGGTGCGTCTGAGGGCCGTCGTCGCGAATCTCCTGGCCGAAACCCTGCCTCGAGAAGATCTTGATCAGGTAAGGGGTCAACAGTATCGAGACCACCAGCCCGACCAGGGCCGCGATCATGATCGACTTCAACTGCGCTCCTGCTCGTTGATCGGTTCGCTCCCGGTGGATTCGCTCGGCGGCTCACCGGGCGCTCGCTCCACACGCCCCGGAGCAGGTCCACAATCTCTCGTGCCGCCGCGTTCCAGCAAGGCGGTCGCCACTCGATCCAACCCCACCGAGCGCGATGCTTTCACCAGCACCACATCACCGGGCTCCAGTTCGCGGTCGAGCACCGTGACCGCCTCGGTCACATCTGCGACGATCTCGCTCTCACCGCCCCATGAGCCTTCGAGGTGGGCGCCGAGGTGCAGAGCCCTGGCCGCCTGGCCGACCACGACGAGGCGATCGACCCCGAGCCGAACCACCAGCCGACCGATCTCGTCGTGCGATGCGCGGGCGAGCTCGCCGAGTTCGGCCATCTCTCCCAGGACCGCCCAGGTGCGCCGGTGCTCCCCGATGACGGCCAGCGCCTGCAGTGCGGCCTTCATCGATTCGGGATTGGCGTTGTAGGAGTCGTTGAGCACGGTGACGCCGTCGGCCCGCTCGGTGAGCTCCATCCGCCACTTGGACGAGCCGGCGGAACTGCTCAGCGCCGTTGCCACCTCCGCGACCGGCATGCCCACCGCCCGACCGACAGCAGCGGCCATCAGCGCGTTGGACAGCTGGTGGGCGCCGACGATCGACAGCGACACCGGAGCCGAACCTTCCGGCGTGACGAGGGTGAACCGAGCGCGGGCAGCGGCATCGGTCCGCACATCGATGGCGCGGACTACCGCGTGCGCAGCGGTACCGACCGACACCACGGCGGCGCTGGTCCGGCTCGACATCGCCGAAACCAGCGGGTCGTCGGCGTTGAGCAGGGCGATACCGCCGGCCGCGGCCGTCGGGAGGGCTTCGACCAATTCGCCCTTGGCCCGCGCAATGGCTGCCACCGAACCGAATTCGCCCAGATGAGCCGAACCGACGTTCAACACCGCGCCGATCCGGGGCGGTGCTGTCGCTGCGAGCTCCGCGATGTGGCCCTGCCCACGAGCGGACAGTTCGAGCACCAGGAACCGCGTTCGGTCGTCCGCGCGCAGCACCGTGTACGGATGCCCGAGTTCGTTGTTGAACGATTCGGGGGGCGCAACCACCTGCTCCGGTCCGAAACCGGCTCGAAGTACCGCCGAGATCAGGTCCTTGGTCGAGGTCTTGCCCGCAGAACCGGTCACCCCGATGACGGTGAGTCCGCGCTCGATCAGTACCGCGACACTGGCCCCGGCGATCTTCGAGAGTGCTTGCAGCACAGCGGTATCGTCGGGCATTCGCAAGATCGGCAGCGAGCCGGCAGGCAGGTCGCGCGAGCCGAGGACGGCGACAGCGCCCGCGGCGGCCGCGGCCGCCACGAAATCGTGGCCGTCCACGCGTTCGCCGGTCAGTGCGACGAACAACGCGCCGGGCCGGACCCGCCGAGTATCGAACTCGACGCTCGTCACGGTGATCTGGGCTCCGGTGGGCGGGGACGCGCATCCGATGGCGGCGGCGATCTCGGCCACCGTTCTGGGAATCATCGAGGCTCCTGTTCGCCGGCCCGACGGTCGCCGACCGGCCCGAGCTGCCGGGGTGACACATCTGTGGCCTGTCGGGCCTGGAGAGCCGCCAGCACCTCGGCGCGGTCGGAGAACGGGTGCACTACTGCACCGATCTCCTGGCCCTGCTCATGACCCTTGCCGGCGATCACCACGACATCGCCGGAGTGAGCGGCACCGATGGCCGTACGGATCGCTTCCCGGCGGTCCCCCTGCTCGAGCACCTCGGCGGATCCCGGGCGCAGTCGCCGGACATCGGCGCGGGCTCCGCGCAGAATCGCGGCCCGAATTTCCGCAGGCGCTTCCGAGCGCGGATTGTCGTCCGTCACGACGAGCAGATCGGCGAGAGCGGCAGCGGCGCTTCCCATCACCGGGCGCTTACCGGCATCCCGGTCACCGCCGGCCCCGATCACCACGATGAGCCGTCCGGACAGGTCGGCCGAGATCGCCTCGAGCACGGCGGACACGGCGGCAGGCTTGTGTGCATAGTCCACCACCACGAGGAAGTCCTGCCCGGCATCAACCCGCTCCATCCGGCCCGGCACAGCAACCTCGCGGAGCGCTCTCGCAGCCACCTCGACATCCCCGCCGATCGCATCGATGCACGCGAGAGCAACGATCGCATTGGCGACATTGAAGCGGCCTGGCAACGCCAGCTCGACGGTCAGCACGGATCCCGACGGCCGCCGGACCGTGAACCGCTGGGCGCCGGCGCCGATTGCCTCGGTCCCCGTCACCGACCAACCTGCCCCGGGATGCCCGGCTGCGGAAACGGTCATCGCTGCCGGATGCAGGCCCGCCAGTCGACGGCCGTACTCGTCGTCGACGTCGATCACCGCGGCGGCCGCCCGTCCGTCGAACAGCAGGGCCTTGGCCCGGAAGTAGGACTCCATATCGGGATGGAAGTCGAGGTGATCCTGCGAGAGGTTCGTGAAGGCGCCGGCGGCGAACGAGGTCCCGGCCACCCGTCCTAGCGAAAGCGCGTGCGAGGACACCTCCATCACGACGGCATCGACGTCCTGCTCCAGCATCAGCGCGAACATCGCCTGCAGATCGGGCGCCTCCGGCGTGGTCAGCAGACTCGTGGTCGCCTGCCCGGCGATCCGGGTCTCGACCGTTCCGATCAGGCCTGTGCGATGCCCGCCGGCGGTGAGCGCCGCCTCCAGCAGATAGCCGGTCGTGGTCTTGCCCGAGGTTCCGGTGACGCCGATGATCGGCAGCCTGCTGCTGGGACAGCCGTAGACAGTGGACGCCACGACCCCGAGCACGGACCGGACGTCGTCGACGACGAGAACCGGAACTCGACCGACGGCACCCCTCGCGTCGGCGTCCATCGCCTCGACGCCGGCAGCGTCGGTCAGAACCGCGATCGCGCCGGCGTCGAGCGCATCGACCACGAAATCAGCGCCGTGAGCCTTTGTCCCCGGCAGCGCTGCGAACAGGTCACCCGGACGTGTCCACTGTGCTCGGAGGGTGACACCGGACACCGTCACGGCGTCGAAACCGAGGCCCGAAGAAGCCGACCCTGTTGAGCCGGAACGGGCAGTCCTGGCGCCGGCAACCTGCGCCACCATGGGCAGCGGCACACCGGCGACCGCCGCCGGGCGAAGGCCGCCGGAGTCGCGTGAAGTTGAGGTGGACACGACGGGAAAGGTTACCCGGCCTGATTCACGTAGAGGTCGTAGATCGGCGCCGGGGCGGGTGAGGGTGCCACATCCGCAGCGCGCAGGGCGTAAGCCGCGATCTGGTGGAACAACGGCGCCGCGCCGTCCCCGCCTTCAGTGCCGTTCCTCGGTGCGTCCAGCATGATCGCGACGGCGTACTTGGGGTTGTCGGCCGGCACCACGCCGGCGAAGGTCGCGGTGGTCAGCGTCTGCGAATAGGCCTTCGTCTTGGGGTCGATCTGCTGGGCGGTCCCGGTCTTGCCGGCCACCTGGTACCCGGGAATGGCGGCGTTCTTGCCGGTGCCCCGGTGGTTGAGGTCGCCGGTCTGCACGGTCGCGCGCAACATGCCGAGCAGCACGCTCGCCGTCGTCGGCTTCATCACCTGGGTGGCGGCCCGTGGCGCTGACGGCGTGTAGACGCCGTTCTTGGTGGTCCCGGCGATGACCGTCGGGGCCACCAGCATCCCCTTGTTGCCGATGGCCTGATACATGTCCACCAGCTGTAGCAGGGTCATGCTGACGCCCTGGCCGATCGGGAGATTGGCGAAACTCGTCGCCGACCATTGGCTCAGGGCCGGGTACCTGCCGCTCGCCTCACCGGGCAGTTCGATCCCGGTCTTGCGCCCGAGGCCGAAATTCGCCAGTTCCTGGGCGAACACCGACGGCCCGAGCTTCTGCGCGATCATCAGGGTTCCGACGTTCGACGACTTGGCCAGGATGCCGGTCGCCGTCATCGGGATCACCCCGTGCACCCAGGCGTCGTGGATCTCCCGGCCGCCCATCGAGATCTGGCCGTCGACGGACAGGACCGTCGCCGGGGTGATGATGTTGCGTTCCAGCGCAGCAGCGAACGTCACCACCTTGTTGACCGAGCCAGGCTCGAACGGCAGCAGGACCGCTGGATTGCCGATCTGGGCGGCGGTCTTACCCGGTTCGGTACAGGCGATCGCGTAGATCTGACCGTCGCTGATCCCCTTGACGATCGCGCAACCCCGCTTGGCCTGGGTCTGCGCCACCCGGGACTCGAGAAGGCGTTGCACGTTGTACTGCAGGTCCGAATCCAGGGTGAGCCGGATGCTGGTGCCGTCGACGGCCGGAACGATGCTCGTGGTGGTGTTCGGAATCGCGTTTCCGGAGCTGTCGACCTGCAGCGTCCGCGATCCGTTCTTACCGTTCAGAACGGCGTCGAATTTCGACTCGATTCCGGCGAGTCCGTGCCCGTCCCGGCCGGTCGTCCCGACGACGGCGGCGGCAAGGGTGCCGTCGGGTGAGCTCCGGATCTGTTGCACCTCGGCGGCGACGGCGTTGGCGAGACGGTCCTGCACCGCGAGGGTCGCCTTCTTGTCCCTGAGCACCGACGCGATCCTGGTCATGATCGTCTCGCTCAGAGCCGGCATCACGCCACGAGCCAGATACACGTACTTCGACGTCGACTTCATCCTCGTCATCAGGACGGTCCTATCGACCGCGGTGCCAAGGGCCGCCACCAGGATGTCGGCCACCTTCTCGCGCTGGACGTCGTTCTCGAAGTTCGCCGGTCGCGCCGCGATGGCGCGGCCCTGCACCGAGAAGGCCAGCGCAGTTCCCGTTCGGTCGTCGATAGATCCGCGCTCCGCGTACAACGCCAGCTTTCGGACCCCTTGGGTGATGCCCGCAGTGGAGAGCGCGCTCGCATCGACCGTCTGGATGGTCACCAATTTGATCAGGGCGACGGCGAGCAGGCTCAAGACGATGGCGAGTGCGCCTCTGTTACGCAGCCGGTTGTTGACCCTGGCGCTGCGATCACGCCTGGTCCGACGGCCCCGGTGGGACTTCGGTGGCCGTTGGGGGTTGCGGCGAGATGGTCGGCCGGTTGCGCTCGGAGCGCTGACCCGAGCGACCACCCGGGTCGCGCCGACCTGCTGCCCCCGCGTCGTCGCGGCCGGTCGCCCCTGGGAACGGGCGGAGGAACTGGCGGGAACTTCGGCGACGCCGCGCCGGGTGCTTCCGGAGGCACCGGGCAATTTGGGCGCACTGGCGAATTGGGGCTCGCTTCGGCGATCGGATCCGGTTCCGAACCGGTCACTTGCCGGTTGGGAAGCCCGACGACCAACGGGTCCGGCTGCCGGCAGGTTCTTCTCGCCGCGTAGGAACGATCCCGGCCGCGGCCGACCAAGCGCTCGGAAGTCCTCCGGATCACCCGGCCGTCCGTTTCTCATCGGTGGGTTCCCGGCGTCGCCGCGGCCGTCTTGGCTACCGTCTTGGCTACCGTCGTGGTGGCTACGGTCGTGGTGGCCACCGCTGTCTTGGCGACCGTCGTCACCGATGCCTGTACTACTGCCCTTGCCGCCGGCTTCGCTGCGGTCGCCTTTCCTGCTGCTGCTTTCAGTGCCGGCTGCACTGCCTTGATGTGGACAGCAGTCGTCTGCACCGCCGCCTTCTGCACCGCCGTCTTCTGGGCCGCCGTTGCCTGCGCCGGAATTGCCGGCTTGGCCGTCGGTGGCCGGACCGCCGGCGTGGCCGGAGCGGCCTTCGCCGATTTCCCGACCGGTGCCGTTGTCACGACCGGTGCCGTTGTCGCAGCGGATGCCGGGGGCGCAGCCGCGGGCTGTACCGGCGCTGTCGGTTCTCCCACCGGAGTCGGTGTTCCGAGCACGGTTGCCTTCCGATCTGGGCCGATGACGATGATCGCCGCGTCACCCGGGGGCACGAGCCCGAGCGCTCTGGCCTTGGAATCGAGCAGAGCCGGATTCTTCAGGCCGGCGATGTCCTTCTGAGCCGCCTCGATCTGAGTGTCCAGATCCATCTGCGCAAGCTTGCTCTGGCTCCCCCGCAGACCGGCCGCGTCCGACATGGTGTTGAGCCAGAGCACACCGACGATTCCACCGGCCAGCAACAAGATGATGACTGCCACGAACGGCAACCGGCTCAGAGTCGCCGCGACCGGAGATCCAGTGGCCGTCAACCGTCGGCCGGCCAGAGCCTGCTGCCGTCGGGTACGCCGGTCGTAGGCCTTCACCGAGGATCTGGTCGTCGGGGAACGACTCGGTTGTACCGTGATCTGCTCGGTTCCCTGGGCTGTCATCCGGCCGCCTTTCGCACGCGCTCTGCCGCCCGCAACCTCGCCGAAGCGGCGCGCGGGTTTTCTGTGATCTCTGTTTCGGTCGGTGTCTCTGATCCGCGAGTGAGCCAGTTGAGTCTCGGTTCGTGGCCCGGTAGGACGATCGGTAGGTCGACCGGCGCGGTGGAAACCGTCAACGGCGCGATCGCCCGCTTCACGATCTTGTCCTCCAGCGATTGATAGGACATCACCACGATCCGGCCGCCGACGGCCAGCGCTTCCACTGCCGCCGGAACAGCCGTTTCCAGGACCCGCAACTCGTCGTTGACCTCGATGCGCAGGGCCTGAAAAGTCCTCTTGGCCGGATGCCCCCCGGTCCGGCGGGCTGGCGCCGGAATCTCCCGGTACAGCAGTTCGACCAGGCGAGAGCTGTTGTGGAACGGCTCGCGTTCACGCTCCCGCACGACGGCGTAGGCGATCTTCTTGGCAAAACGTTCCTCGCCGTAGCGGTGCAGTACCCGGGCCAGATCGCCGGGCTGGTACGTGTTGAGGACGTCGGCGGCGGAGATCCCGGTGGTCGGATCCATCCGCATGTCGAGCGGCGCGTCGACCGAATAGGCGAAACCACGTTCTGCGAGGTCGAGTTGCAGCGAGGAAACCCCGAGGTCGAACAGGATGCCCCGAACTCCGGACGGTGCGAGCCGTTCGAGCACTGTGCCGATCTGGTCGTAGACGGCGTGTACGAGATGGACCCGGTCCGCGTAGCCCGCCGCCTCGAAGCGCTCCTGCGCGATCTCCAGCGCTGCCGGGTCCCGGTCGATGCCGACGACGCGGAGATCCGGGTGCGCGGCCAACAGCAACATGCTGTGACCACCCATGCCCAGCGTCGCGTCGACGAACACCGGACTGTGCGCCGTCGCGAAGGCCGGTCCGAGCAGGGTCATGACCCGCTGAGCGAGAACGGGCAGATGGATTCGGTCGGAATCCGATCGGCCGTCATCTGTAGGGACGGTGGCGGCGGCCGGAGCGTTCGCCGGATCCGGGACCAAAGTCGAATCCGGGGCCATGTCTGCTGTCCCCTTCTTCCGCGGATCGATCGGTTCACGCCATCGGGCCGGCCGGCTCCGAGAAAACGACCGGCAGGTGGATCGCGGGCGGCGGCTCCTGCGGTCTGGTCCCCACCCGCGGTCGACCTGGCACGGGGGAAGTCGTGTCAGCTCTGTTGCGGGTGCAGGCCGGGCTGCAGGTGCACACCTACTTGCTCGTCACTGCCGGTCCTTGCTACTGCGACGTCACTGGTGCTGCGTTCTGTAGTGCTGCGTTCTGGAGTGCTGCGTTCTGGAGTGCTGGTCGGTCACCGTCCAGTGCCCTGGCGGAGCAGATCCTTGGACGGAGAGGCGTAGGCGGCCTCCTGAGCCGCCTCGTAGCGCGACCATTGCGCGGCGTCCCACACCTCCATCCGTTTGCCGACCCCGGCGATGACGACGTCCTTGGTCAGACCTGCGTACTCCCGCATCCGGGCCGGAATGCTGATCCGGCCCTGAGCGTCCGGGCGCTGGTCGTCGGTGTTGGACAACATGTATCGCTGGTACCCGCGGGCCCGCTCGTCCGTCACGGATGCGTCGATCGCCTCCTGGGCGAACTCTGCAAACCCTTCGGGCGTGAAGAGGTACAGGCAGTGGTCCTGCCCACGGACGAGCAAAATGGCCGGAGCGAACTCGTCGCGATAGCGCGCAGGCAGGGTGACCCGGCCCTTGTCGTCCATCCGCGGCGTGAAGGTGCCGAGGAAACCCTTGTACAACTCGACACCTCCTTCGCATCTTCACTCGCCTTCCACCGGCGCCCGTATCGCGTCGATCCGAGTAGCAGCAGTTGGCCTTTCGGCACCGCGTGAACGACCACCGACCTGCCCTGCGTCGCCGGCCGGCAAAGACCGATGTCGCCCACCGTGCTTCACCTTCCACACCCGGCCCCAACGTCCGCCACGTTACCCCACTTTGCTCCACCAGCACCCGTTCTGGCGCCCACATTTTCGCGAAATCATCGCTGTTTCACCCATTGGTGCAGGTCTTCGCGTGGGGGAAAGTGGGGTCGAATTCTGGCACGCCGGTGGCAGCGATCGATTCGTACCGGTATCGGAGGCGGACGAAGAACAGTCAGCCACTGGCAGCCGGGCGAACCGCCGAACCAGGGCCGCTCGACCGCTGGTGCTGGCAGACTGTAGAAGCGCCGGACTGTCAGCGCCCCTTTCCGGGTCAGCCGCTTCGCTCTGATCCGCACGTCGCCGTCCGCGGCGAGACCACGGAGGACCACAAGTGGCACAGAACGTCGACCTGAACGGCTCCGGCCCTTCCGCCGCCGCGCCGCAGGTCCCGGTGGACCCGGCCGACGTCGCCGCTCTCGGTGCCCGGATCTGCGCGGCCATTTCCCAGGTGATCCTCGGCAAGCCGGAAGTGGTCCGGCTGGCCGTCATCTGTCTGCTGACCGAAGGTCACCTGCTGATCGAGGACGTACCGGGCACGGGCAAGACAAACCTGGCGAAGGCGATGGCCAAATCGGTCAATGCGGCGGTGTCCCGTGTGCAGTTCACTCCTGATCTGATGCCGAGCGATGTGACCGGCGTCAGCATCTACGACCGGCAGACGGGCAAATTCGAATTCCGGCCGGGACCGATCTTCGCCAACATCATCGTCGCCGACGAGATCAACCGGGCCTCTCCCAAGACGCAGTCCGCTCTGCTGGAATGCATGGAAGAACGCCAGGTCACCGTGGACGGCACGACCTATCCCCTGGCGCGGCCGTTTCTGGTGCTCGCCACTCAGAACCCGGTGGAGATGGAGGGCACGTACCCGCTGCCGGAAGCGCAGCGTGACCGTTTCCTGGCTCGCACGTCGATCGGATATCCCGATCAGGCAGCGGAGGTCGCGATGCTGGCCGGCCGTGATCGCTCCGACCCGCTCGATGCCCTGACCGCCGTCGCCGACGGGCCGACCGTGGCGGGCCTGATCGACGCCGCCGCCACTGTCCACCTCGCCCAGGAGCTGCGTCAGTACATCGTCGAAATCGTCGGCGCCACCAGGGCGATTCCCGACATCCGCTTGGGTGCCTCGCCGCGGGCCGTCCTCCATCTGGCTCGAGCGGCGAAGGCCGCGGCCGCGCTCGACGGACGCGGCTACGTGGTGCCGGACGACATCCAACGTCTCGCCGTCCCGGTTCTGGCGCACCGCCTGTTGCTCACGGTGGAGGCTCACGCCGCGCACCGATCAGCGGCAGAGATCATCTCTGTGTTGCTGACCCGCATTCGGGTCCCCCGGGGCGGTCGTGTCTAAAGGGCCGAAGAGCCGACGGGTCCGCAAAACCCGTGCGCCCGGTCAGCGTGAATCGGTCGATGGTCGCGGACTGACCACCAGGGGCCGGTGTCTGGTCGCCGGCGGCATCGCCGCGATGATCTGCTCGTTCGTGCTGGACGAGCGGGACCTGCTGCGTGTCGGTGTGGTGGCGGTGGCTCTGCCGTTGTTCGCCGTTGCCATCACGGCACTTCGCGGTATTTCTTTGCGGGGGGTCCACCAGATCACCCCCGAGCGGATGCGGCCGGGAATCCGCGGCCAAGCCATGCTGGTCATCACCAACACGGGGCAGACCAGGACACCTTCGCTGGAGATCTCCGAGCCGGCCGTGCCCGGGCTGACCACCGGAATGCGCTACCTGATCGCGCCGATCCGCCGTGGAGAGTCGTCCAGAATCCTCTATCCGGTCGTGGCCGGGCAGCGCGGCCGCTTCCAGATCGGACCTCCGCACGTCCGCATCGGCGATCCGTTCGACCTGTGGGAGGACAACCGGACCCTGGACGCCAGGGCCGAAGTGCTGGTGGTTCCGACCGTCGTGTCGCTCGCCGGCATGCCGAGCAGCTCCGGAGCCCGATCCGCCGCTTCCGGACGCGCCGTTTTGAGCGCGATCGGTGGTGACCCGGACATCGGGGTGCGCGAGTACCGCAACGGTGACGACATCCGCACCATCCATTGGCGGGCCTCCGCTCGTCACGACGACCTGATGGTGCGACTTGAGGAACCGGTGTCGCACGGTGGAGCGACGGTCGTACTCGACCACCGGGCCCGCGCGCATCGCGGCGTCGGCGCCGGGTCCAGTTTGGAGACCGCGGTGGTGCTGGCCGCCTCGGTGTCGCTGCACCTGCTCGATTCCGATCACCAGCTGAAGCTGATCTCGCACCGCAACGCGGTCATCGCGCAGGGCCATGACATCTCCGACGACGTACTGGCCGGTCTGGCCGTACTCGAGCCGGATGCCGATTCGAAGATCAGACCTCTGACGTTGGGTCGTACCGGTCTGGTGGTCGCCATCATCGGCCACATGAGTGCGGCGGACGCCCATCTGTTGGTGGCGACCCGTCGCCGCGCTATCAACGCTGTTGCGCTGATCCTGGACACCCAAGGCTGGGGAGTGGACGATTCCATGACTGAAGTGGCTTCGACAACGAAGGCGGCAGCGAATCCGGCCGTCGAGGTACTGCGTGCGGCGGACTGGCGAGTGGTCGTGATCCACCAGGACGACGACCTTGCGGCGGCTTGGCGCCGGGCGTGCGATGCCGGCGACGGATACTCCGTCGCCGCAACCGGGACCAGCACCGCACCTGCCCGTTCGTCCGAGCGCGACTTCGCCGCTGGAACGGCCGCCCCGGCCGGCGGACGGTATCAAGGATGACCGCTACGACGACGGCGCGAGGTGAATCTGCCCCTGGCCTGCCTGGAAGCGCCGATCGGCGGAGCGCCGGGCCGTCAGGCCCGCCGCCAACGATCGAACCAACGATTCCGCCGACCGGGATCGGACCTACTTTCTTGGCGGCGGCGGCGATCCTGGCCGGCTCGAGCGCACTGAGCACTCCCATCAGCGGCGCCTCCTGGGTCTTTCCTCTCGTCGAGGTTGTCGCCGTCATCTGGCTGGTCGGGGTCGGCGGACGCCTGATCCGCGTTCCCACGCTGGTCACCGTGCTGCTCCAGCTGACCGGGTTCATCGTGGCTCTTACGTCCCTGTTCACCTCGAGTGGAATCGGCGGTGTGCTGCCCAACAGGGCCGCGCTGGCCGAGGCGGGTGCCCTGCTGTCCGGCGCCTGGGATCAGATCGCAGGGACCGCACCGCCGGCGCCCGCCACGCCGGAACTGAATTTTCTGATCGCGCTATCCGTCGGATGTGCGGCCCTCATTGCGGACTTCCTGGTGGCGGTGGCCCGGTCTCCAGCCCTGGTGGCGCTTCCGCTGCTCTGCCTCTACTCGGTGCCGGCGTCCATCGCTTCCACGATGCTTCCGTGGTACTCGTTCGCCATTCCGGCACTGCTGTACGCGGTGTTGCTGGCCGGCGCCGGGCACCGGGACCGCCGGACGGGAGCCCGTGCCGGAGTGGGCATGGCTCTGAACGGCGCCACCATCACGGCTCTGGCAACCGTGGTTGCGCTGCTGGTGGCCGGCTCGGTGACCAGCATCGGCACGACAGGACGGCTGCCGCACACAAACGGAAACGGGCGGGGAACCATCGGACTGTCGCCGCTGGCCACCCTCCGCGGTGCCCTGCAGCGCTCGACGCCGGTTGACGTGCTCACCGCCTCGGGGGTGGCCCAGCCGGGATACTTCCGAACCGTCGCGCTGACGAAATGGACCGTCAACGAGGGATTCTCACTGAGCGACCTGCAGGCGGACGTGTCCGATATCAGCGGACCGCTCGACGGATCATTCTCGGCCACCGGAGACAGTCGGGTAACCGTGACGACGCAGGGCTACCAGGATCGGTTCCTGCCAATCCTCGACGGCACCACCTCGGTCAGCGGCCTCGAAGATCCCTGGGACTGGGATGCAGCGCTGCGGACGGTGTACCGGGCGGACAAGGTGAAGCCAGGCTCCTATCTGCTCGATGTGCGTCAGGGGCAGCCGGACTCGTCCGAGTTGCGTGCGGACACCGTGGTGCCGGGAGGGCCGCTGACCGAAACCGGCTCGTTGCCCAAGCAGGTTCGCGATACGGCCATGGCGGTGACCGCCGGCGCCGACTCTGCCTTCGACAAGGCTGACGCACTGCGAAAGTGGTTCACGGACAGCCGTAACGGCTTCACCTACTCGCTCGCTGTCCCTGCTGGGGACAGCGGAGATTCTCTCATCGACTTCCTGACGAACAAGAAGGGCTTCTGCGAGCAGTACGCGGCGGCCATGGCCGTGATGCTCCGGTCGCTGAACATCCCCAGCCGGGTCGTCGTCGGCTTCACCCAGGGCATCAAGCAGCCCAACGGTAGTTACCTGGTGACGAGCCACGACGCGCACGCTTGGGTCGAGGTGAAGTTCGACCAGAACGGCTGGGTCAGCTTCGACCCGACGCCTCCGGTCGACGGACAGGGCGGCCAGCAGGGCTTCCACGAGAACGCGGTCGCGCGGCCTACCTCCAGTGTCGCGGCGACGCAAACACGGACGCTGGCAACCACCAAAGCACAACTGCCGAACGAATCCACCAGGGCCACCCGATCCAGCGTCGTCGCCACTGCAGCCGACGTAGCCGCCGCAGCGGGGCCCTCATCGTCGGGTTGGCCTCGTTTCGTGCTCGTCACCCTGCTGGCCGTGGCACTGATGATCGGCCTGCTTCTGCTTCCGACGGCAGTCCGTCAGGGTCGACGACGCAAACGTCTCCGCTCGACTCCGGACCGACCCGGAACGCCGGCCGACGCGTGGGCCGAAATAGAGGACACGGCGATCGATCACGGCATCGTGCCCAACTCCGCGGAGTCCGCGCGGGCGACCGCGAACCGGATAGCCAAGCGGGCTCACCTCAATCCGGATGACAGGGCCCGGTTGCGGGGTGTGGTGATGGCGGCGGAGCGCGAGTGGTACGGCGACTCCCCATCCATGTCCGCGCACAGCCCGTCGCTACCTGCGCGCACCTCGTCGGTGTCCGCGCACACCCCGTCGGTGCCCGTGCAATCCCAGTCGGCGCTCGCGCAATCCCAGTCGGCGCCCGCGCGACCTGCGTTGCAGGACCCTTCCGGGGCCGACATGATTGCGCGCGATCTCGCCGAGGAGCGCGAAACGGCCAACACTACGTCCAACGGGGCACCGCTGACCCGTCAGCGGCCGGCGCCCCAACCAGGGAACCAGGCCGATCTGGCCGCCGCCGCCCTGAGCGTCATCAGCGGCCTCCGCGAACACGCGAAGACCCGGCTCTCGGACCGCATCGTTCCTCGATCCCTGCGCCACTCCGCCCGACCCTGAACAGCAACTCCCGGCTTCCAGATCGAACACCCCAACTCATCACTAACGCGGGCTGGCAGGCGTAGGCGCTCGACCCGGGGGTTGGGATCGACCGATCAGCTCTGTTCGTCGAACCGACGGCGGAACCGTTCTTCCATGCGCTCGGAGAGGGACGCGTTGGCGCCCGGCGCTACGGCCGCCGGCCTGCCGGCGGCTCTGGCTCCCGGCTGCCCGAAGATGAACAGGCCGACCGAGGCGACCATGACCAGGAATCCAAGCACGCTGACGATCACGCCAACGGTCAGGATGCTCTGGGTAGAGATGACCCCCACGACCAGGAGCACCAGACCGACCAAGAAGGCGATGGCGGTCAAGATGGGCCGTCGCCGCCGTATCCTGCTGACGTTGACGCTGGTGGCGAACTTGGGATCGTCCTGATACAGAGCCCGTTCGATCTCGTCCAGCATGCGCTGCTCGTGCTCGGAGAGCGGCATGAGTCCTCCTCCGGCACCCCGGCCAACATTGGCCGGTCAATATGAAACGGACGTCGAACGGCGTCCTATCACAAGGATACGAGCACACGGCAACTACTTCTAGCGAGGGGACGAATCTCTTGCTGAATGAGACCTTTTCGGTACTGCTGGTTATGTTGCGGGGGCGGTGTCGGTGGCCTTCGGTCAGGGCGCCGACGTGCCCGCCTGGAACGGTGCATCGAACAGCGACGCGCGCCGAACGGCGCTCGACCCGAACCGGGCATTCACCAGGTCCAACGCGGTCTCCGCGGCCCGCCATCCGGCGCGTTCTTCGCTCGCACCGAGTTCCAGTTGCTCGGTGACCTGGGTCACCGGGACCAGCCCTTCGAGCCTGATGCCGATCAGCCGCACCAGGCCGCCGTGTCCGAGTTTGTCCAGGAGCGCAGCCGCGGTGGAGTGGACCATCCCGGAAAGATCGGTCGGCGTCGGCAGAGTGATCGAGCGGTTGACGGTCGAGAAGTCCTCATAGCGCACCTTCAAGGCGACCGTGCGGCCGCGCACCCCTGCTTCCCTTGCTCGCCGGGTGGTCCGTTCGGCCAGGCGCAACAGCTCGCGCCCGAGGAAGACCCGATCGGCGGTATCAGCGCTGAACGTGGTCTCGGCGCCGATCGACCGGTCGGTTGACCCGGTCTCCACCGGCCGATCGTCCAGACCGTTCGCCAGGTCGTGCAGCTTGGCTCCGGTCGCCCTCCCCAGATGGCGGATCAACGTGGGTCGGTCGACGGCGGCGATCTGGCCAACGGTGCTCAGGCCGAGTGATTCCAGCAGCTGGGCCGTCTTCGGTCCGACACCCCACAGCGCTCGCACCGGCAGCGGATGCAACAGGGGCAGCGCCTGTTCCGGAGGCACCAGCAGCAGCCCGTCCGGCTTGGCCAGCCCGGAAGCGAGCTTTGCGATGAATTTGGTTGCAGCAGCGCCGACGGTCGCGGTCAATCCCAGCTCGCGGGCGATCCGGGCGCGCAACGTGGTGGCGATTCGGCCGGGGCGGCCCGAGAGCCGACCGGCTCCTGAGATGTCCAGGAAAGCTTCGTCCACCGACAACGGCTCCACCAATGGAGTGACGTCATCGAAGATCGCCATGACGGCATCGGAGGCCTCGCGATAGGCGGCCATGTCGGGCGGGATGACGACTATGCCGGGGCAGAGTGCCTTGGCACGCCCTGTGGGCATGGCAGAGCGCACTCCGCTCCGGCGGGCTTCGTAGGTGGCCGAGAGAACGACGCCGCGGCCATTGTCCCCAGCCACCATCATGGGCCGGCCACGCAGTTCCGGCCGACGACGCAACTCGACCGATGCGAAGAACGCGTCCATGTCGACATGCAGAATCGTGCACAGCCGATCGTCGACGGACTCGATGTCGATCGTGACATATCGCCGGCCGTCGGCGCTTTGGCCCACGGCTCAGCCGGCCGTCATCCGAGCGATGCCGTGCAGGTCGCCGGCGATCTCTCGCATTTGACCATGCCGGGCCAGCGCCGCCTCCAGGTCTGCCAGACCCGCCTCATCGAGCTGGCCACCCGCCCGGCCGCCGGCCGTTCGCTGATTCGCAGCGACCAGTCCGGAGAGCACTCCCAGCCCTGAAATCGACTCGATCTCGAGGCCTCCGGCCCCAAGGAGCGACGCCAGGCCGGCGACATCGAACCGGCGGCGCAGCGGATCCTGCGGCCCGTACCGTCCGTCCACGCTATGCAGCATCGCCGCGGCCTCGCCGAACCGACCGGCCACGGCCTGCGCGAGCACGGCTGCGAATCTGCCGGCAACGAGCACGGAGGCGATGCCACCTTTCTTCAGGGCTGCCCCGATGCCGGCAACCGCAGCCGCCGGATCGTCGACGGTTTCCAGCAGGTGGTGACAGAGCACCAGGTCCGCAGCACCCCGCGGAACGACGTCCGACAAGGCGACCGCGTCGGCCTGAATGGCTGTGATGCGTTCAGCCACTCCCGCATCCCGAGCGCGCCTGCGCAGAATCGCAAGTGCATCGATGGACGAGTCGACGACCAGGACGGTGCACCCCAGTACGGCAAGGGGAACCGCCCTGGTGCCACTGCCGCCACCGATGTCGACCACCACGGCCGACGGCACCCGCCTGGCGAGCCCGACCAGTGCGTCGGCTACTGGATCCACTGCAGACGGGCGGGGAATCACGCTCACCGGGTCGCACTCCTTGGTCGATCACTACTGGGCTCGATCACTACTGGGCTCGATCACTACTGGGCTCGATCAGCGCTGGGCTCGATCACTTTTGGGTTCTATCAGCGCTGGTCATTCGGTGACAACCTGTTCGGCCGGCGTAAGACTGATCGAACGCGCAGGACTGGCCGAACGGCGTCGGCTTTGCCCGAACGGCGGACTGGTCGAACGCGTATGACTTGGCCGGACGGCGGACTGGCCGAACGCCGAACAGTCGATCGCGGATTCCCGCTGTCTTGCTCAGTCGATCGCGCCTCCATGTGGTAGCGGCCCGCCGCACTCCGCCGGCACGGTGGCGGCTGTCGGAAGGCAGCGTATCCGGGTCCGTGGGCACGTCGCCGATCCGCCAGAGCGTTCCGGTCATTGTGGGCCTGTACGGTGTGGCGATGTTGGTGGCCAGCGTGCTCAGTTTGAAGGGCGGTGTCGGAAAGACGACCGTCACCCTCGGTCTGGTGTCGGCCGCAGTGCATGCGGGGCTGGAGACCCTGCTGGTGGATCTCGACCCACAGATGAACGCCACGGCGACCGTCGAGGTCGACGAATCAGGTCCGAGCATTGCCGACGTCCTGGCGAATCCGCGACGGTCGATCGTCAACAGCTCCCTACGACTCTCTCCGTGGAGTGAGCGGCTGCGGGTCATCCCGGGGAGCGAAGCCGCCGAAAGCCTCAATTACCCCGACCCCACAGCCAAGCATCTTGCGCGGCTGACCACGGCTCTGGCCAAGGTCGAGCCGGCGCCGGACCTGGTCGATTGCCCCCCCTCTCTCGGCCAGCTGACCCGGAGCGGACTGGTGGCAGCCGACAGAGCCATTCTGGTCACCGAGCCGTCGCTGTACGCCGTGACCGGCGTCCAACGCGCGTTGGAGGCTGTGCAGCAGGAACGGATGAGCCATCACCATCTCCAGCCGCTGGGCGTCGTGGTGAACCGAGTCCGTCCGAGAATGACTGAACACGAATACCGATTGGCTGAACTGCGCGACCTGTTCGGTCCGCTCGTACTCAGCCCAACGTTGCCCGATCGGGCGGCAATTCAGCAGGCTCAGGGTGCTGCCGTTCCGATTCACGACTGGCCGACGGCCGGAGCAAGAGAGATCGCCGTCATGTTCGACGCCCTCCTCGACCGCCTGATGCGGTCCGCGAAGCACAGGACAAAGGTCTGAGCTTCGCTGCGGGCAGGTTCACGGCACCGACCAGTGCTCGCCTGGGTGGCGACCGCCCGACACCTACAGCGCCGCCTCGACCAGGTCCAGAAACGCAGCGCACTGGCGAACCATGTCGTCTGCCTCGCGAGCACTGATGAGTCGGGCGATGCCTGCCTCGGCGGCCTGACGCTTCGTCGAGCCGGCTGCGAAGAAGGCAGCCCAGTCCGAGAATTCCGGCGCCAGCTTTGCCAGCAATTCCCAAGCGCTGGCCTGTCGGGCGCGCCCAGGTCGCGCCTTCGTCGCCAGCACAGCCGCGGCACCTCGAAGCGCTGCAAGATGCGCGGCTGCATAGCGATCGGTGACCTGCTCGGCTCTGATCGCGCGGCCCAAGCCGCGGCCGGCGTCGGCCAGCAGATCCTTCGCTGCTTGCGGTACGGGCCGCGAAGGGGCCGGCGTCGGTAACCGGCGCTGCAGCATGCGCTCGGTGGGCCGGTCAGCAAAGCGGCCAGGGCCGCCATGCACGGCCGGCCTAGTCGGGATGGTCGTCATCGCTCGTGATGTGATGCTTGCCGTCATCGGACTCACCTGTCCTTCTGGTCGATGGGTTCTGGTCTGCGATGTGCCGTCGCTCGAACCTCTGTTCGATCATATCGCTCACCACCGACATTGCCACTGGAACGGCGTTCCTGGAGTTGTGACCCTGCCACCGACTGACGCCCTGCTGGTTGTCCACGGCCATCTGACCGGCTTCGGCGACGTGATTGTTTCGGCGACGTGATTGTCACGGCTCCGCCCGGGTGCGACGTGACCCGACAGGAGCTTGGCCCAGCCTCACCCACGTCGCGCCTGTCCACCCGACAGGGGACGGCGACCTGCCCGGACTCGACTGGCAAAGGCGACACCCACCCGACGGCAGCAGCAGTCGACGAGCAGTCGACGAGCGATCCGCGAGCGATCGGCGCAGCGGTGGTCGGCGGATCGACCTCCGCTGAGACCCCCCACGTCACCGTCATCACCGCACTCGCCCGGAGGTGGCCGGGCTTGAATTCCGCACCACCGTTGGCGGCGGCCCGGGTTCGTCGCGGTCCCCGGATACCGAGCGCCGGGGCATTCCTGACCACACCGCTCGATCGTCAGGTTCGGATCCGAGGGGCCAGCAGCCGCCAGGTTGATCCAGCGAATTCGGCGCACCCCGCCCACCTATCCTTCGCACATCTGCCCACCATTCCTCCCACATCCGTCGCGGGTGTCGCAGGTCCGCCACCGAAGTTGCATGTCCGCCACTAATGTCGCGTGTCCGTCACTGATGTCATGGTGGGATGGACCCATGCAAGTGCAGACCATCCTCGCTGCCCCACTGGGTGTGCAGATTCCGCGCGACCCGGCGAGGCGCGGCGGCGCGTCACGCGACCGGACACAGCACCGTTCAACACGTTTTCGCTCAACGCATTGCTGCCCGATGTCAACGCATTGTTTCCCAATACAGTGCGACCCACCACAGTGTGGCCGATCACGACCCAGCCCGACCCAGCCCGTTCAGGTCACGGCCGCCCGTCCGCTCCGCCACCGCTGCGGATGACTGCCAGCGAATCGACCTCGGGAAGCGTCGCCCTGCACGTTTTAGCGCCAGCAGATTTCGCCGCCCGGCTCCCTGAACTCATTTCCGTCTACATGGCGGCGATGGGTTATCCGGACGGCATCGCCGGTGCCAGGTCCGCCCTCTGGCAGGAGCACAGCCATCGACCTGGATTTCGATGCGTGGTGGCCGTCGATCAGAAGGACGAGGTCCGCGGGCTGACCTACGGCTACACCGGTCAGCCGGGCCAATGGTGGTACTCCGAAGTGCAACGGGGCATCGGTGATTCCGCTTCGCCGTGGCTCGGCAACTATCTGGAGCTCACTGAATTGCACGTCCGCCCGGACAGTCAGGGAGCCGGGTTGGGGCAAGCCCTGCTGATGGCTCTGTTGGATGGCCGTCGGGAAGCGGTCGTCCTGCTCTCCACCCCTGAGGGCACGAACCGGGCGTGGCGCCTCTATCGGCGGATGGGTTTCGTCGATGTACTGCGGCACTATCGGTTCACCGGAGACCCGCGGCCTTTCGGTGTTCTGGGCCGGACTCTGCCGATGGAAGTTCCTGGCCGGTTACCTGGCGACACAGGGCGATAGAGCGTGACCATCGGGGCTGCACCAATGCCGGTGGAACTACAACAGGCTCAACTCCGTGCGGAGCTGGTCGAGCCCCATACCGCCAAGACTCAGCGCCTGCGAGTGGAAAGCCTTCTCGTCGAATGATGCTCCGGACCGTTCCCTTGCCGCCTTCCGGCACTCGATCCAGATCCGCTCGCCGACCTTGTAGGACGGCGCCTGCCCCGGCCAACCCAGATACCGGTCGATCTCGTCCCGGCTGTTGGCCGGCTCGTTGAGCGTTCTGGTCAGCAGAAACTCCAGACCGAGCTCCGGAGTCCAGGTTTCACCCTCGTGGAAGCCGGTGCCAAATGGAATCGGCAGCTCGAGATGCATGCCGATGTCCAGCACCACCCTCGCCGCCCGGAAGAGTTGCGAATCGAGCATCCCGAGCAGATCCCCGTCGTCCCTGAGATAACCCAATTCCCTGACCAACCGCTCGGCGTACAGCGCCCAGCCCTCCGCGTGACCCGAAGTGCCGGCCAACAGGCGCTGGAAATCATTGAGCCGGTTCCGCTGCAACACTGCGGTCGCCAGTTGCAGGTGGTGGCCCGGCACACCCTCGTGGTAGACGACGGTCGTTTCTCGCCACCTCGTGAACTCGTCCCGGCCAGGAGCGATCGACCACCACATACGGCCCGGGCGGCTCAAGTCGTCGCTGGGCGCCGTGTAGTAGGCGCCAAGATTCCCGCCCGGCGGAGCGATCAGGCATTCCAGCTCGCGGATCTGCTCGGGGATGTCGAAGTGGGTACGGCCAAGTTCGGCGAGGGCGCGGTCGGAAAGGTCCTGCATCCAGGCCCGCAGGCCCTGGATGCCCTTCACCACATAGGCCGGGTCTGCATCCAAAGCTGCTGCGGCGTCCCGCGGTGTGCCGCCGGGAACGATCCGACCCGCGACTTGTCGGAGCTCCGCCTCGATGGTGAGGAACTCCTGCCAGCCCCAGCCGTAAGTCCGCTCGAGATCAACTGTGGCACCGAGGAAGTCCCGGGACGCAAGTACGTATCTTTCGACTCCGACTGCATCTTTGGCCGGCGCACGCGGGCGCAACTCTTGAGTGAGAAATCGGCCGAGTCGCATGTAGGCGCCCTCGGCGACAACAGCTGCAGCGGTCAGTTCTGCGGCCAACTCCGGGTCGGTGGCGAAGCCAGGAACTGTGGTGCTGAAGTACCCGGAGACGTCCGGGCCACCGGCGAAAGCCGCACATTGCTGAGCGCATTTGTCGACCTGCCGGACAGCTGCGACCTTGCCTCGGTCGGCCGCGTGGAGCAAGCTCTGCGCATAACCGGTCAACGCCGCGGGAACGGCTCGCATTCTTCTCGCGAACGTCCTCAACTCTGCCGGTGTGCCGGTCGGCATCAGGTCGAAGACCATGCGCACCATCTGGACCGGTGACGCGATCACGTTGAGGTTCGCGTGCGCCCAACCGCTCTCGTAGCGGTCGATTTCCAGCCGCAGACGCTCCAGCATCACGTCCCTGGCGACGTCGTCCGGTCGTCCAGAGGACCGGGCCGAGACCAGTGCAGCGACCGTCTCGCTGACGAGTTCATGGCGCGCCGCGAGCCCATCCGGTGACAGGTCGTCCAAGCTTTCGTCGGCGTACCGCATTCCCAGCTCGATTGCGGTGATCGGACTGATCTGCACCAGCCGAGCCACGTAGGCGTCGGCCAGGGAATTGATCGCAGTCTTGCCACGATTCGCGGGACTCGTCGAATTGTCGCTCATCACCGGAGCGTAGTGGGCAAGTCCGACAGTCCTACGTCGACAGTGCTACCGGCGTTCACGCCGCTGGTGGAACTCAGCGGCGGTCCTGAGGTCCTTCGTCGCGCTGCACCTTGCGCTTCGCCAGCACCGACACGATCCGGTGAATCAACCTCATGACTGCGCCCACTGTTCGCCCCTTCCGCACCGACCGACCCGACTGGTCGGTAGTCTGCCAGCTTGCCACGGACGGCACTGCCTCTTGTTTGCCCATCGGTCAAGCGAACCCTGGAAGAAGCTTTCAGCTCGTCGGGCAACACGCACTCCGCTGTGGCGTGCGTTGTGTCGTGACGGGGTCAGCCGCCCGACGCAGCGGCCCGAGAGTTCGGCCCGGCCGGTGTTTCACACCGCGCCGGGCCGAAGTGGAGCGCTCAGCTGCAGCCGGAGGTTGAGCCGCACCCCTCGCAGACGTAGCACGCACCCGACGGTCGCATCTTCGTACCGCAGGTGAAGCACAGCGGGGCGTCCGCGGACTTCCCGATCACCATCTCCAGCAGCTCGGTGGACGAGCCTGCCTTGCGAATACCGGCGTCGACCGAAACCTGAGCTGATTCGACAGCCGGAGTGATCGCCGGCGTAGCGTCCACCGACGACCTCAGCTCACCGACAGAACTCAACGAGTCGGCGGCGTCGTAGGAACCATAGGAGTCAGACACCTGGGCGGTTCGCTCTGCCGCCGAGAAAATGCCGAGTTCGGCACGGGCATCCACCGGCAGGTAGTCCAGCGCGATGCGTCGGAACAGGTAGTCCATCACCGAGGTGGCGATGCGGACGTCGGGATCGTCCGTCATTCCGGCCGGTTCGAACCGCAAGTTGGTGAACTTCGCCACGTAGGACTCCAGCGGGATCCCGTACTGCAAACCGACGGAAACGGCGATCGAGAACGCATCCATCACCCCGGCAAGGGTGGACCCCTGCTTGCCCAGCTTGATGAAGACTTCGCCGAGTCCGTCGTCCGGGTAGGAGCCGGTCGTCAGATACCCCTCGGCACCGCCCACCGTGAACGAAACGGTCTGGGAAGGGCGCTTCTTGGGCAGCCGCCGTCGGACCGGCACGTGGGATTCGGCAGCGACAGGCGCGAAAGCCTTGCCGTTCTTCGCTGCATCGTCCGACGCGTCCTTGTTCTTGCTGGACGCCGAGAGTGGCTGTCCCACCTTGCAGTTGTCGCGGTAGATCGCCAGCGCCTTCAGACCCATCTTCCAGCCCTGCAGATAGATCTCGGCGACATCGTCGACCGACGCGTTCTCGGGCATGTTGACGGTCTTGGAGATGGCACCGGAGATGAACGGCTGAACGGCCGCCATCATTCGCACATGACCCATCGGAGCGATGGAGCGCTCGCCCATGGCACAGTCGAAAACCGAGTAATGCACGTTCTTCAGTCCAGGAGCCCCGACGATGTGCCCGTGCTGTGCGATGAATTCGACGATCGCCTCCACCTGCTCCTTCTGGTATCCCAGCGAGGCCAACGCCCGCGGCACCGTCTGGTTGACGATCTGCATGGAGCCGCCGCCGACCAGTTTCTTGAACTTCACCAGCGCCAGATCCGGCTCGATGCCGGTGGTGTCGCAGTCCATCATCAATCCGATGGTGCCGGTCGGTGCCAGCACCGAGGCCTGCGCATTGCGGTAGCCGTTCTGGACGCCCGTCGCAATGGTCTGGGCCCAGACCGTGGTAGCCAGTTTCAGCGTGGCGGCGTCATTCCCGCCGTGCGTCCGGATCTGATCATTGGCTGCGGCGTGCTTGCGGATCACCCGCAGGTGGGCGTCGGCATTGCGGGCATAGCCGTCGTACGGACCGACGATGGCCGCCAGCTCGGCGCTGCGCTTGTACGCGGTGCCGTTCATCAGCGAACTGATTGCGGCGGCCAGCGAGCGGCCGCCTTCGGAGTCGTAGGCATGACCCGTGGCCATCAGCAACGCGCCCAAGTTGGCATAGCCGATGCCCAACTGGCGGAACGCGCGGGTGGTCTCCGCGATCGGCCGCGTCGGGAAGTCGGCGAAGCAGATCGAGATGTCCATGGCGGTGATGACGAACTCAACTGCCTTGGCGAAGGTGGCTGCGTCGAAAACTCCGTCGTCGGACAGGAACTTCATCAGATTCAGCGAAGCCAGGTTGCACGACGAGTTATCCAGGTGCATGTACTCACTGCAGGGGTTGGAGGCGTTGATCCGCCCCGACTCGGGGCAGGTGTGCCAGTCGTTGATGATGTCGTCGTATTGAATTCCGGGATCCGCACACGCCCAGGCAGCGGTGTTGATCTTGGTGAACAGCCCGCGGGCGTCGACCGACTCGATGATCTCACCGGTTTGTCGAGCGCGGAGTCCGAATTCCGAACCGGACTCCACCGCACGCATGAACTCGTCCGAGACGCGGACCGAATTGTTTGCATTCTGGTACTGCACGGACACGATGTCCTCGCCGCCGAGGTCCATGTCGAAGCCCGCATCCCGCAGCGCGCGGATCTTGTCCTCTTCCTTCACCTTCGTCTCGACGAACTCGACGATGTCCGGATGATCGATGTCGAGCACCACCATCTTCGCGGCGCGGCGAGTCGCTCCACCGGACTTGATGGTGCCGGCTGACGCATCGGCTCCGCGCATGAACGACACCGGACCTGAAGCGGTACCGCCGGAGGACAGCAACTCTTTCGAGGACCGTATCCGGGAAAGGTTCAGGCCTGCCCCGGACCCGCCTTTGAAGATCAACCCCTCTTCCCGGTACCAGTTCAGAATCGCGTCCATGGTGTCGTCGACGGCCAGAATGAAGCAGGCCGACACCTGCTGGGGCGAGGAGGTCCCGACGTTGAACCACACAGGCGAGTTGAAGGCGAAAACCTGGTGCAGCAGCATCCAGGTCAGTTCGTGGGAGAAGATCTCCTCGTCCGCGCCGGTGGCGAAGTAGCCGTTCTCCCGCCCGGAGTTCGTGTACGCCGTGACTACCCGGTCGATGATCTGCTTCAGGCTCGATTCACGTTCCGGCGAGCCCACGGCGCCGCGGAAATACTTGCTTGTGACGATGTTGGTGGCATTGACGGACCAGGTCGAGGGGAACTCGACGCCGCGCTGCTCGAAGTTGACCGTGCCGTCACGCCAGTTGGTCAGCACCACGTCGCGCCGTTCCCAGGTGACCTGGTCGTACGGGTGAACCCCGGCGGTCGTATAGAGGCGATCCAGACGCAGGCCGGCTCCATTCGTCGGAACGCGCCTCGCATCGGTGCCGGCGCCTGTTCCGTTGTCGTTGGCCATGTCGCGGCCGGATGCGGAACCTGACGAAGCACCGAGGGTTTCGGTCATGGAGCTTCCCTTCTGGGTTGATCGTGTTACTGAGGAGAGAGCGCTGGGGAGAGCGCGAGAACTTCACGTACGCGACGGGCGACCGCCACCGGATGCCTGTGTGGAGCGGAAGGTTCAGCCCGTCGGGACGGGCACGGCAGCCTGGGACGACCGGGTGGCGGCATCGGACTTCAGCCGGTCGATCTCGGCGGCGAAGTCAGCGGCCGATTCGAACGATCGGTAGACGGACGCGAACCGCAGATAGGCCACTTCGTCGAGGGCGCTGAGTGGGCCCAGGATCGCCAAGCCGACTTCCTGACTCGGTATCTCGGCAGCCCCGGTCGACCGGATGGCTTCCTCGACCTGCTGAGCTAGTAGAGCCAGAGCATCCTCGTCCACCGGGCGACCCTGACAGGCACGCCGAACACCTTGCATCACCTTCGCCCGGCTGAACGGCTCGGTCACACCGCTTCGCTTCACCACCGCCAGCACCGCCTCCTCGACCGTGGTGAACCGGCGAGAACATTCGGGGCAGGAGCGACGACGACGAATCGCTTGGCCGTCCTCGACCTCTCGTGAATCAATCACCCTGGAGTCCGGGTGTCGGCAGAACGGGCAACGCACGGCTCCCCCGCCTTTCCTGAAATCCGGGCACCGAACCATCAGCGTGGGGTGGGTCCGGGTGAAATTGTGGACGACCGCTGTGGACGACCGCTGTGGACAACTGCTGTGGATCACCGGTGGACAACACGGTCGCTGGGTGGATAACGAGCCCCGGTGATACCCCAACCTGTGGATAGCCTACATCCATGTAACTACTAGATGTAGGGGTTGACCGTAGATCTCGCATCCGGCAAACGCAAGCCACTCCCGGTGTGTCGAGGCAGATTTCCGGCGGTGCGGCAATGGCTGCGAGGGGAGTTATCCGCATCCCGCCGGCAGCTCAGCCGCCTTGCGTCGGCATCTCGAGCACCATTCCGGGAGTGATCGAATCGCCGTGCAAAGCATTGAGCAGCTTGATCTGTTCGAGCTCAGCTCGCGGGTCGGCGTCCGGCGCGCTGCGCTGCGCGATGGCCCACAGCGTGTCCCCGGAACCGACGGTGACCTCGGTCGGGGGGCCGGCGGCAGCGCTCAGCACCGAGATGCTCGCCAGAACCGCCGCGATCGACAACGACACCGCGCACGCAAGGCAGGCCAGCGGCCCCATCCGGAACTGATCGCGGCGAAGATCGGCGCCGCGATCGGCGCAGGGCGCCACGCCGGTCCGATCCACCGATGGCAACATGCTCGACGGTGGCCGGCGCGCTGCCGAAATCCGAGCGCGTCTGCGTGCGGTCGCCCACTCGCCCGCTGCGGGTCGGCGATGCCCGGTGGTCCGGACAGCACCGGTTTGTGTCGAAGTCGAGCGACTGGTTCGTGTCGGTGTCCTGATCATCAGAGGCCTCTGTTCCGTCGGCAGCCGTCCGGCCGCATCCGCATTCGCCGTCGGCTTCAGCTGCGCCGACAGATCGAACGGGCGTTCTATCGAACGCATGGCCTATTTCTACAGGGCATCACCGACAGTGGGAAGATTCCCCGGCGTGTCGATCGAACGCATGTTTGAATTGTTATCCCGGTCGTCGTACGGTTGCTCGGGGTCAAAAGCTGAAATCGTACGACGTGCGCCGGTCCTCACGGCTTCACGTCAGTCAACAGAGCCCGATCCGGGTTCGACAGAAAGGCATCGAACGTGGCGACGCGACGAACATCCACCACCGGTACCACTTCAGGTCGGCAGCGCGACTCGGCGCACGCGATCGCTCCGGCTGCCGACGAGGACACCGTGACCGAGTTTCCGGACGTGGACGACGGCAGAGCGCTGACCGTTCGACAGCGCAAGGTTCTCGAAGTCATCAGGGATTCCGTGCAGCGGCGCGGTTATCCGCCCAGCGTGCGAGAGATCGGCGAGGCTGTCGGGCTGAAGTCGCCGTCGTCGGTCGCTCACCAACTGAGCGTGCTGCAACGCAAGGGCCTGCTGCGTAAGGATCCCAATCGACCGAGGGCCGTCGATGTGCGATCGGCCGATGAGATGGCCGACGACGCTGCCGGCCATCCGGCGCCCGCCTACGTGCCGCTGGTCGGCCGAATCGCCGCCGGTGGACCCATCCTGGCCGAGCAGGCGATCGAGGAATTTTTTCCGCTTCCCAAGGACCTCGTCGGCGAGGGAACCCTCTTTCTACTTCGAGTCGTCGGCGATTCGATGGTCGACGCGGCCATCACCGACGGCGACTGGGTCGTGGTGCGCCAGCAGCAGGTGGCGGAGAACGGCGACATCGTCGCCGCGATGATCGACGGTGAGGCCACCGTGAAAACCTACAAGCGCAAGGACGGTCACCTCTGGCTGATGCCGCACAACCCGGCCTACGCTCCGATCCCAGGAGATGACGCGGTGATCCTGGGCCGAGTCGTGGCTGTACTGCGGAAGCTCTGACGTCGCGTCGAATCAACAACGAAGATGGGCCCCTCCCGCGTGGGAGGGGCCCATCTTCGAATCGTGCAACCACCAAGTCAGGACACATCCGACCGGACACATCCAAACGGGGCTATCTCAGCTGGCGGGGGGCCCGGCCACAGGGGTGCTCGACACCGGCTGTGCGACAGGCGCCGCTGCCGGAGCAGCGGTGGCGCCATAGGTAGGTGCCGCAACCGGCGCTGCACCAGGGACCTGAACGGTGGACTGGTAGAGCGGCGCGGGAGCGATTTGTGAAGGCGGTGTCGCCACTGCGGCAGTGTTCTCGGTCTCCGTGGCCGGCTTCGGCTTGCCGTCTTCCTCATGCATGGCGCCGACCTCCGACTTCAGGATCCGCAGGGACCGTCCGAGGCCCCGGGCTGCGTCAGGAAGTTTCTTGCCACCGAACAACAGTAGAAAAACGACGACCACCAGAATGATGTGCCATGGCTGAATGCCGCCCATCTTCCCACCTCCGAATGCTCAAGGGATATCTCCGACAACCAGACTCGTTCCGCCAATGACAGATCACCGACGGCAACGTACTTTCGAGGGTACTCCCCCACATCGGCGACGGCGAAGACCTCGAGCGCGCCCCGCACCCATTTCCGCTCCGTCAGCGTCGTCGCGATCAGCGGCCGCTGGCGACCACCCGATAGTCCTGCAGCAGCCCGGCCAGGTCTGGTTGGACCTTGGCCGATAGCAGGGTGCCTTCCCCGGTGTGCTCTTCGGAGAGCACCGTGCCTTCTGCGTGCACACGCGAGACGAGCTTCCCCAGGCTGAACGGCACCAACACCTCGATGCGCATGGCCGGGTCGGGCAGGGCGCCGGCGATGGCTGCCCGGAGCGCGGATATGCCTTCTCCCGTCCGCGCCGACACGAATATCGCGGTGGGCAACAGGTGACGCAATCGGCCGAGGGTAATTTCGTCGGCCGCGTCGATCTTGTTGACCACCATGATCTCCGGGACCGTTGACGCGTCGATCTCTCTGAGAACCTCGCGCACCGCAACAACCTGATCTTCCGGGTGGGCGTCGGAGCCGTCGATCACGTGCACCACCAGATCGGCGTCCGCGACCTCCTCCAAGGTGGACCGAAACGACTCGACCAGCTGGTGAGGCAGATGGCGGACAAAGCCGACTGTGTCGGTCAGGGTGTAGACCCGCCCATCCGTCGTGGTGGTCTTACGGGTTGTCGGGTCCAGCGTGGCGAACAGTGCGTCGTCGACCAGCACGCCGGCTTCGGTGAGGGAGTTGAGCAGGGACGACTTGCCCGCATTGGTGTACCCGGCGATCGCGACCGCCGGCACCGCGTTGGCGCGACGCTGCGATCGCTTCGTGTCGCGCACCTGGCGCATGGCGGCCAGTTCACTCTTCAACTGTGCGATGCGGCGGTGGATCCGCCGACGGTCGATCTCCAGCTTGGTCTCACCGGGCCCGCGAGAACCGATGCCCGCACCAGAAGCCACCCGCCCGCCACGTTGCCGCGAGAGCGCAACACCCCACCCGCGCAGGCGCGGCAGGAAGTACCTGAGTTGCGCGAGTTCAACCTGTGACTTTCCCTCCTTGGACTTGGCATGTTGCGCAAAGATGTCCAGGATCAGGGCGGTTCGGTCGACGACCTTCACCTTCAGCTGCTCTTCCAGATTGCGCAACTGTCCCGGCGACAATTCGCCGTCACAGATAACTGTGTCCGCGCCCGACATCTGAACTATTTCGTTCAGCTCCTTGACCTTGCCGGAGCCGATGTAGGTGGCCGCATCAGGATGGCTACGCCGCTGGGACAGCGCGTCGAGCACCACCGAACCGGCGGTTTCCGCCAGCCTGGCAAGTTCGGTCATCGACGCTTCGGCATCGGCTGCCGAACCGGTGGACCACACTCCCACCAGTACCACCTGCTCGAGTTGCAGGTCGCGATACTCCACCTCGGTGATGTCGGTGAGCTGCGTGGACAGGCTGCCGACGCGGCGTAGCGCGGCGCGGTCAGCCAGATCTCGAGCTCCGCGCGTCTCGTCGTCAGTGACTCCGCCCTGCTCGGGCAGTTCGAAGAATTCGTCGTGGTTCGTCATATGGCTTCCAGAGTGCCCGAGAACGTGTGCTCTTTGCTACTGAATTCCCTGACGACAGGCCCGAAGCCCGGCGAACCGGGCGAAACTCCGCAGAGCCGAAACCCGAACGAACGGATCAGCGGTGCTGTGCCCAGAACTGCGGATCGATGACACCAGCAGCCACCATGACCGCCGGACCGGTCAGAATCGCGCCCGACGCAGAGACCTCGACCAGCACCGAGCCACCGGGCACGTGTACGGTCACCCTCCCGAGGGCGCTGCCCTTCGTCGCCAGAAAAGCTGCGGCTGCCGCAATCGTTCCCGTTCCGCAGGAACGGGTTTCACCGACGCCACGCTCGAACACCCGCATTCGGATGTGACCGTTGCCGTCGGTGCAGCTGTGGCCGTCGGGCAGGGGCACGACGAATTCGACGTTCACACCCGTCGGAAACAGCGCAACGTCGACGAGCGGCGCGGTCGTCAGATCGAGATCGTCCAGCAGATCCGCAGAGCTCACCATGCAGACGAGATGAGGGTTACCGACGTCGACCGCGGTGCCCACGTACGCCGTCCCGGCCAGCACGGCCTCCGACGTTCGACCCAAGGTCGCGGAGCCCATTGCGATGCTGATGTCGCTCTGCGAGTCGACAGCGGCGGCGCAAAGGCCACCACGAGTCGCGAAGTCGAACGACCCGTTCCGTTCCCAGCCTGCGTCGACGAGGAATCGAGCGAATACTCTGGCGCCATTGCCACACATCTCGGCGAGCGAACCATCCGCATTTCGGTAGTCCATGAAGAAGTGTGCGCCGGATCTTGCCGGAGCCACCCGGATGACACCGTCGGCGCCTAGGCCGGCCCTGCGGTCACAGAGTGCCCTGACCTGAGACCCGGTGACCTCGAGGGTGTCCGCTGCGTCAGGCAGGAGGATGAAGTCGTTCTCAGTTCCGTGGCCCTTGACGAAGGGCACCCCAGCGGTGCTCATGCGCGGAAGCCTACTTGTCGCTCCGCGGGGGTCAGCCGGCCACCGGTTCCGTCTGCACCAGCCGGGACACGCGAGCGAGAAGGTCAGGCGACTGTGCATCCAGCCGTTGCATGCGCGAGTCACGCCGGAACCAGGAGCGCTGACGACGGACGAACCGACGAGTCAACCGCACCGTTTCGTCGATGGCCGCCTCGAGGCCGGTCAGGCCGTCGAGAACCTCGAGCATCTGCGGATATCCCAGCGCCTTCGAGGCCGTGACGCCGGCGCGCAGGCCGAGCGCGTCCAGCCGCGCCACCTCGTCGACAAGCCCGGCGGCCACCATCTGCCGTACCCGCCGCGCGAGTCGCTCGTCCAGGACGGCTGTCTCCATGTCCAGACGGATGAGCGCGGCGTCGAACCGGGGCGGTCCCGGTACCGGCATAGTCGCGGTGAACGGGCGGCCGGTGACTGCCATCACCTCGAGCGCCCTGACCAGCCGTCGGCCGTTGGCCGGTTCGATGGCAACAGCCGCGGCCGGATCGAGGCGTTCCAGTCGCCGGTGGAGCTCGCCCGGTCCATTCCGCGCCAGCTCTGCCTCCAGTTCGGCACGGACTGCGGCGTCGGTGCCCGGAAAATCGATGCCGTCGACAACTGCACTGATGTAGAGGCCCGAGCCGCCGACGAGCACCGGAGTCCGCCCCCGCCGCAGGATGTCCTGAACGTGCTGCCTGGCGGCGCCCTGATACGCGGCGACGCTGGCTCGTTGACTGATGTCCAGCACGTCCAACAGGTGGTGGGCAATGCCGCGACGCTCCTGTGATGGCAACTTCGCCGTGCCGATGTCCATCCCCCGGTACAACTGCATCGAGTCGGCATTGATCACCTCCCCGTCGAATCGCTCGGCAAGTCGCAGCGCCAAATCCGACTTTCCGGTTCCGGTAGGCCCGGCCACCACGATCAACCGGTTCAGCCCCATGACCACCTCGCCACGACGTAACCGACACCCAACGGCGCACCGGCGTACAGCAGTTCTGAGCGGGTCGGCGGTGCCGCGCTGGTGATGGCTGCGAGCGCGCCGAAGCTGGATCTGGAGGTGAAGACGAGTCGGGCTGCTTCTTCGGGCTCGACGTCGACGACGACGCCCAGCATCGCCGGGTCACCCGTCCGCAAAGCCGAGACGAGGGAGTCGTCGAATCGCTTCGCTCCAGGGCAGCCATCACCCGACGACTCCGCTCCACGACTGGCTGAGCCCTCGCCGACGACGAGGAGCCCGACCCGCTCGCCGGGCGCCTCGATTCCGGCCAGCACGCGGCCGGCCGGCGAACTCGGATCGGTCCACGAGCCGGAGCCGGAAGGTCCGGCCACCAGCTCGATCGCCGTGGTGGCGGCGGAGATCCCGGCTGAAACAGCGAGTGCCGCTCCGACAACAACACCGACACCCGGAGCTTCGCCGGTGTGCCGGCCGGTACCCGGTGTGCCGGCGAGGCTGCACCGGAAGTTACCCGGCAGCCGACTGTTCGTGAGGATGCCCGAGGTCACCGTGGCACCGGGTGGATGGAGCACCGTGGTCAGCGGGAACGAACGACTGCGGTCCAGTGCGCGGGGCCCGCTGGTCAGGAGCACAATCCGGTCCACATCGACAAGCGTCGCAATCGCTTCGGCGCAGCTGTCGACAAGATCTCGAACGGACTCGGCCAGAGCCGGCGCCAGTCCGGGCACCAAAAAGGGCGCTCCGGGACATACGGCCGCTCCGACGATCACCCGTGCAGGCTAACCTTCGCGGAGTCCGCGGCGAATGCGGCCGCCGTCCGTCAGCCGGTCCGTCGCCGGCGCGGACTGGTGGACCGTCGGGCCCAGCGGGCACACTGGTGACTGCTGGTTCAGCGCGAACCCGAGCGATGTACAAGGGGCACCCAGGAGGTGCCCGGGAGTTCCTGGCTCCCCCGTTGAGCACCAGAAAGGCCACTCACCGATGACCGAGCACCTGCCCGCCGAGCACGGCGACGGCGAATCGACGAGAACTCCCGTACCTGCGGAAACGCCTTCGACGGACGCGGCACCCGCGTTGACCGACTCGACCGCTCCGGTCGAGGAGTCGGATAGTTCGAGCGCGGTCGGCGAGAGCTCGAGTCCGCAGCCGGGGATCGACCCTGAGTTATCCCGACTTTCGACGCTCGATGACCGGGCCGCGGGGCTCGCGGCCGGCGAGCCCGGAACTGCCCAGTCGGACCCGCCCGCAACACCCGAGCCCCGAAGCTCCGAGGCCGGGCTGACAGTTCCGGCCGTGCCCGAGGCCGGAACGACGGAGCCGGAGAATGCGGCGCCGGTCGCCCCCACGCCGACTTCGCCGCCGACTTCGCCTGCCGGCCCCGGCCGACCGGGCGGCCGGCCAGGCGGCGCTCCCGGCCGCCGCAATTCTGCGCGCACGGGCGCGGCCACCGCGGTTCCCGGCGGAGAACAGGTGACCGAACCAACCGACCCGCACAAGTGGGGCCGCATCGACGAGGCCGGGTCCGTCTACGTCTACGGCCCGACCGGAGAGCGCACCGTCGGTAATTGGCAGGCAGGTGACGCTGAAGCCGGCCTGGCTCATTTCGCTCGACGATTCGATGACTTCGCGACTGAGATCGCCCTCTTGGAGACCCGGCTCGCGACCGGCTCCGGTGATCCGAAAGCCACCAAGACGCACGCCATCGAGCTTCGCGAGTCGGTCGATACTCTGGCCGCGATCGGCGACCTGGACTCAGCGGCCGCTCGACTCGAGATCGTTATCGGGGCCGCCGACGCTGCTATTGCGGGCGCTTCCACGGCCCGCGCTGCAGCTCGGGCAACCGCAGTGGCGGCCAAGGAGGCGCTGTGCGTCGAGGCGGAGTCTCTCGCCGAGTCCGAGCAATGGAAAGCCACCGGTGATCGACTCAAGGAGATCGTGGACGAATGGCGGACGGTCAAAGGCATCGACCGCAAGACCGATGATGCGTTGTGGAAACGGTTCGCGAAAGCGCGCGACGCCTTCACGCGCCGTCGCGGCACGCATTTCGCCGACCTGGACAAGCAGCGCGGCGCGGCCCGGGAGGCGAAGGAGGTTCTGATAGCCAGGGCGGAGGCGCTGGCCGAGTCCACCGAGTGGGGAAGAACCGCCGGCGAGTACCGAACTCTGATGGAGGAATGGAAGGCTTCGGGCCGAGCGCCTCGCGAGGTCGAAGACGCCCTCTGGGGGCGCTTCCGGGCTGCGCAGGAGAAGTTCTTCTCGCATCGGAATCAGACCTTTTCCGAGCGCGACCACGAGTTCGAGGCGAACGCCGAGACCAAGGATCGATTGCTCGTCGAGGCAGAAAAGATCAACGCCGCCGACGGATTGGATTCTGCGAAGGCCGCGTTGCGATCCATCCAGGAGCGCTGGGAAGCAGCCGGCAAAGTGCCGCGTGAACGAATCAAAGAGTTCGACTCGCGACTGCGCGCCATCGAGGACCGGATCAGGTCGGCGGAGGACTCCTACTGGCGTCGAACGGACCCTGAGACCAGCGCACGGATCGAGCAATTCCGATCGCGCGCGCAGGGATACCGGGTGCAGGCGGACAAGGCCAGAGCGGCCGGCAACGAGCGCAAGGCCAAGGAGGCGGAGACCCAGGCCCTGCAGTGGGAGGAATGGTTGGCCGCGGCAGAAGGCGTCGTCGAAGGGTGACGGTGGCGCGCGGACAGAGCCGGCCGATTCCTTCGGCCGCTACAGCTCGGCTGGGCTTTTCGGTGGGTTCTAGCAAGTTTCCGGTGGGTTCGAGCGAGCTGGGCGGTGGGTCAGGAGGTGCCGGACCCGCCGTCGGCATGCCGCAGCAATTGAACCGCGGGTCGGCCGAAGGCAGGCATTCCTAGACCGACGCCTGGCGTCCGCGGCGTCAGCCCGTCGGCATGATGGTCACCTGCCCGCGTTCGGCGGTGGTGGAGCACATCGCCATCGGCGACGACGTGATGGGGTGCCGCTCCGGTCACGACGGTGGTGACCACGTCGCCCGGTCGGATCGAGCCCCCCACCTGCGAACCGGTGGGCGAGAAGTGCACCAGCCGACCCTCTCTCGAACGGCCGCTCAATCGCGCGGTTGCGCTGTCCTTGCGCCCCTCGCCCGCAGCGACCAGCACTTCCACCGTCCGGCCGATCTGATTGCGGTTGCCGCGAAGCGCGGAGGTGTCGACGATTTCTTTCAATCGCTGATACCGCTCGGTGACGACTGGAGGTGGCACCTGGTCGGGCATGGTCGCTGCCGGAGTTCCTGGCCGCGGCGAGTACTGGAACGTGAACGCTGTGGCGAACTCGGCGGACGCGGCCACTTCCAGTGTCTGTTGGAAATCGTCCTCGGTCTCACCGGGAAATCCGACGATGATGTCGGTGGTGATGGCAGCATCGGGCATCGCAGCTCTCACTTCGTCCAGAATGGACAGGTACCTCGCACTCCGGTACGAGCGCCGCATGGCCTTCAGGATGCGATCCGAACCGGACTGCAACGGCATGTGGAGCTGGTGACACACGTTGGGCGTCTCGGCCATCGCAGCGATGACGTCGGACGTGAAGTCCCGGGGATGCGGAGAGGTGAAGCGCACCCGCTCGATGCCTTCGATGCGGCCACAGGCCCGCAAGAGCTCTGCGAAGGCGCCGCGGTCACCAAATTCGGCGCCATAGGAATTCACGTTCTGCCCCAGCAGCGTCACTTCCAGGACGCCTTCGGCAGCGAGCATGCCCACCTCGGCCAGGATGTCTCCGGGGCTGCGATCGGTTTCCTTGCCCCGCAGCGCCGGAACGATGCAGAAGGTACAGGTGTTGTTGCACCCCACCGATATCGACACCCAAGCCGACGATGACGAATCACGCTTCGCCGGCAGCGACGACGGGAAAACTTCCAGCGCGTCCAGAATCTCTACCTGTGCCGAAGCGTTGTGGCGTGCTCGTTCGAGGAGCGTCGGCAACGACCCGACATTGTGGGTACCGAAGACGACGTCGACCCAGGGCGCTCGCCGGACGATCTCACTGCGGTCCTTCTGCGCGAGGCAACCGCCGACCGCGATCTGCATACCGGGATTGGTCGTCTTCTTGGGCGCAAGCATTCCGAGGTTGCCGTACAACCGGTTGTCGGCATTCTCCCGAACTGCGCAGGTGTTGAACACCACTACGTCAGCGTCCTGGTTCTTTCCGACGCTCACGTACCCGGCCTGTTCCAGCAGGCCGGCCAGACGCTCGGAATCGTGCACGTTCATCTGGCAGCCGTACGTGCGCACCTGGTACGTGCGGGCCTGTTCACCGCCGACAATCGGCGCAGCGGCGACGACGGTAGCGGCTGCTGCGCCGGCGGCCGCTGCTGCGGTTGCGGTCGCAGTGGCAGCGGCAGTGGCTGCGGACGAATCGGCATGCACACAGCGCACCGCCGGATCGGTGACGGGCGGGCAGGTCACCGACCCACCAGCTGGTCGGTCCGGGGCACGATCATGGCGGTACTCACGCACATCAGGGTACGTCCGTCCGGGGCACCGGCCGTCCGCCGCGATGGAGTCCCGACCCACGGGGAATCCATCTGGGGGGTTCCGCTGCGGTCCCGCACACGCCGAGCTTGGAAGGCCGACTCCGAGCCTGGAGATGCTGGACCGCTTCGCACTCCGCGACGTCCCTCGCTGGGACCCGAGGCCGCGTTATAGTTCCCGGTCGCATCTGAAAGGCCCCGGTTGGTACTGCTGACGCGAGGCCGGCACCGGAAACCGCGCCAGGACACGAGTCCGGAAAGGCTTTGCGATGGAGGTCTCTCCTTTCGACCTGACCGGTAGGGCTGCCCTGGTCACCGGCGCCAGTCGTGGTCTTGGTCGAGCCATTGCTCTCGATCTGGCTGCGGCAGGCGCAGACATTGCGCTGGGCGTTCGACGACGCGCGTCCGGTGAGGATTTGGCGGATGCGATCCGGCGACTTGGCCGCCGGGCGGTCGTCGTCGAGATGGACGTCACTGAGTTGGCTGGCAGCCGCTCCGCGATCGATCGAGCAATCAAGGAGTTCGATCGGCTCGACATTCTGGTCAACAACGCCGGCGGCGGTATCGGCGGTGCGGCGATCGACGTCACCGAAGATGATTTCGACGCAGTGTGGGAGTTGAACACGCGCTCCGTCTTCTTCCTCTCCCAGCACGCGGCGAAACACATGCGATCCCAGGGCGGTGGCGCAATTGTCAATGTCGCGTCACAGGCCGGCTTGGTCGCCCTGCCCGGCGAGTCGTCGTACTGCATCAGCAAGGCCGCGGTCATCCACCTGACCAAGGTGCAGGCCGTCGAGTGGGGCCAATACGGCATCCGAGTCAACGCCGTCGCCCCGACCTTCATCGAGACTGACGGCACACGCGCGGCGCTCTCGGATCCTGCGTTTCTCGCCGACACCAAAGAGCGCATCGCGGCCCTCCACCGGATTGGCACCCCCCGGGAGGTCTCCGGAGCCGTGGTCTTTCTGGCGTCGGCCGCCGCGTCGCTCATCACCGGTACGACGCTGGCCGTCGACGGCGGTTGGACAGCCCGATAAAGTTCTCGACCGGCGTCGGAAGCGAGTTCGCAGACCGCGGCGGAGGATGCCGACTGTCACCGACAGCAGCAGAGACGTACCCCACGCGTCGAGCGGCGGGCTGAAAAGTAGCCCTCGAGCGGGAGCAGGAGCAGCACCTCGACCACCGCGAATAGGCGAAGATTCTCGTCCTTCTGGCCTCGCGCACCCAACTTTCTTCAGCGCGACTCCGAACCGGTCCTGAAAAGGTTTCGCCCGGCCGACCGACGCCGGACGGGAGCACAGTAGAGAACCCGGGGTCATGGCCGACGCAACCGACGAGCTGACAGCTACTTTCGCCGACCTCCGGGCGGAAGGCGACGCCCTGGACAGCGTGACGAGCAACGGGATCGATTTCAGCCTGCCAACGCCAGCCACCGGATGGAGCATCGGGCAACAGATCGGCCACCTGCTCTGGACCGATCGCGTCAGCACGTTGGCCTGTCGTAATCCGGCCGGCTTTGCCAGGCAGGTGGAGGCGTTCGGGGCTGACCCGGACAAGACCGTTCACGATGGCGCCGCCCTGGAAGCGGCGAGACCCGCCGACGAGCTCATTTCGGCGTGGCGGCAGGCCCGGGCGGACCTACTCGCCGCCTTGTCGGAGCTCCCCAGGGGCGCCAAGCTTCCGTGGTTCGGGCCGGCGATGGGCGTCGGCTCCATGGCTGCAGCCAGAATCATGGAGACCTGGGCTCACGGCGTCGATATCACCGATGCATTGGGTCTCGACGTCATGGCCACCTCGCGGCTTCGTCACATCGCGGACCTCGGCGTTCGAACCAGAGACTTCGCGTTCTCCGTTCACGGACGGCGAAGCCCTAGATCACCATTTCGAGTCGAGTTGACCGCTCCGGACGGGTCCTGGTGGACGTGGGGAGCTGCCGACGCCGAAGACCGGATCACCGGCCCCGCAGTAGACTTCTGCCTTCTCATCACGCAACGTCGGCATCGTGACGACCTGGCGTTGGTGGCTTCTGCCGGCCATGCGGACCTTTGGATGGACATCGCGCAGGTCTTTGCCGGGCCGCCCGGCACCGGCCGGGAGCCGCGACCCGCTGGCCGGACACCGGAGGACCGGTTCTGAAGCCTCGAGGCCGGACGCGACTGAACGTCAAGGCGCGAACCACGAACGTCCGGTATTCCAAGCTGCAGCGTCAGCGGGCGATCTCGGTGGCACGGGACTCCCGGATGACGGTGACCCGAACCTGGCCGGGATAGGTCAGCTCCTCCTCGATCTGTTTGGCAACCTCCCGGGCGAGCACGTGTGCCTCCAGGTCGTCGACGATTTCCGGCTTGACCATGACCCGGAGTTCGCGTCCGGCCTGCATCGCGAACACCTTCTCGACGCCCTTCTTCGCCCCCGCGATGGCCTCGATGCGCTCGAGCCGCTGCACGTAGGATTCGAGCGACTCCCGGCGCGCACCTGGCCGGCCCCCCGAGCACGAGTCCGCAGCCTGGGTGAGCACCGCCTCGACGGTCGCCGGCAGCACCTCGTCGTGGTGAGCCTCGATGCAGTGCGCAATCGCTTCCGACTCGCCGTACTTACGAGCCAATTCCGCGCCCACAATCGCGTGCGAGCCCTGCGCCTCATGGGTCAGTGCCTTGCCGATGTCGTGCAGGAAAGCACCCCGAGCCACGACGGCCGCATCGATACCCATCTCTGCTGCCATGATCCGGCCGATGTGCGAGGTCTCCACCAGGTGTCCGAGCACATTCTGTCCATAGGACGTGCGGTACTTGAGACGCCCGACGAGCTTGACCAGTTCTGGATGCAGATCGGAGATCCCGACGTCGAGCATCGCGTCCTCGGCCGCACGTCTGCATAGTGCCTCGACCTCGTCGCCCGCGCGCTCGAACGCTTCCTCGATGCGATGCGGATGGATCCTCCCGTCGTCGATCAGCATCTGCAAGGTGATGCGGCCGATCTCGCGCCGGACCGGATCAAAGCAGGACAGCAATACCGCTTCCGGTGTGTCGTCGATGATGACGTTGACACCGGTGACCGTCTCGAAGGTTCGAATGTTGCGACCTTCGCGCCCGATGATGCGTCCCTTGACCTCATCGGCCGGCAGGTGCACGACGGAGACGACGGTCTGGGCCGTCTGGTCGGAAGCGACTCGCTGCACGGCCTCGGCGACGATGGCCCTGGCCTTGGTCTTCGCGGTGGCCTCCGCCTCGCTCTCCACCCGGCGAATCATGAACGCCGCATCGCGACGCACAGCCTGTTCCTGCGAGGCCAGCAGTTCGTCGCGAGCCGCGGCGACCGTCAGTCCGGAGATCCGGATCAGCTCGGCCTCCTGGATACCGAGACGGTTCTCGATCTCTTGTGCCTTCTGCTCCATATCCGCTGCACGGGCTGCGAGTTCGGTGCTGAGCCGACGGAGATCGCCTTCTCGATCGTCGACTGCCGACCGCGATCTGCCCAGGTCCTGCCGCTCGACCCGCACCCGCTCCTGCTCGTCGGCCAACGCCTTCTGATCGTCACCGAGCGACGCGGCCGCGGCGTGCAGCCGTTGCTGCGCCTTCTGCAGCTCGCTGCGCTCGGCCGCAAGTGCGTCGATCGCTTCGCTGGCCAATCTCTGGCGCTCCGTCTGGATGCCCGCCTGAACTGCAGCCGCTTCCGCTCGGGCAGATTCCACGGTTTTGTCCGCTTCTACCCGGGCCGCGGCGCGCAAACCGGCAGCGTCGACCAACGAGCGTTCTCGGACAGCGTCTGCCGCGTCGGCCGCGACCCGGCGAATCTCCACCGCAGCCGCCGAAGCCTCCTGCCGCAGCAAATTGAGGGCGCTTACCTCTTCAGACCGCTGCAGTGCTGTTACGGCCGGGTTCGGCGCGGTCGACTCCGAGTACTCGACAGACTGCGCGCCTGCCTCATCCGACGCGTCTGGAGAACCTGCAACGACGGCAGTGCCGTGCTGCGATCCCGCGGCAATGCTCTCGGTCAAGAGCCTGCGAATGACGTTCTCGTCGAGAGCCGGGGCAGCCGATTGCCGCCGAAGTATGGCTGTCAAAGCGACCAGAGCCAACACCAGAAGCACTACGAGAACGACGATCAAGACGATCGGCATGACACCTCCCTCGTTGTCGCCGTCCATGGACGGAGGGAGGACCACTGGCATGCACCATGAGGGCGCCCACCACTACCGGATCGGCCCTTCGGAGGCCCGATCCGCTTGGCCCAGACCAGCTGAGCAAATGCGGCAAATTCCGCCGCTATCGATCGCGCACCCGACTCCAGTACACGCTTCGTGATTCTCCTGTGACCTTGAGGTTAAAGACGTCCCCTTGACGGGTCAAGCCGACCCGCGCAGCGGGCGGCGATCGATCCGTTCGACCCGTCGTTCGGCGCTCAGCCGTGGTCGTTCGTGCAGTAGCTGTCAAGAGCTTGCTCGACCACGGACACGGCGACCGCCGATGGGTAGCCACGGCGCGATAGCAGCCCCAGCAAACGCCGCTTCGCCGCTATTGGACCGGCCTCCATCGCGGCATCCACCCGCTTCGCGATGAGTTCCGTGGCCCTTGATCGCTCTGCATCGGTATCGACCGTCTCAACTGCTGAGGCCATCGATTCTTCGTCGACGCCGAGCCTGCGCAGTTCCGTCCGCAACGCAGCCTGCCCGAGGCCGCGATCCCGGTGCTTCGTACGAACGAAACTTCCCGCGTACGCAACATCGTCGATCAGGCCAACGTCCGTGAGCCGATCCAAGACCGCCTCGGCGACCGCATCCGGAATCTCCTTCCGACGTAGGGCCTGCGCCAGGCCGGCGCGCGGCCGGGGAGCTACGGCCAGCAGGCGCAGGCAGATCGCCCTGGCCGCCGCCAGCTGCTGTCGGCCCTGGTCATCGTCCGAAAGCGACTCATCGTCCCGAACCCCCACCTGGCGCGAACGGGGACCGCCTTCGGGCTGCGCCTGCACCAGGGCGATCTGTTCAGCCAACAGCGCGAGGCGCGCGGTCCGATCCGGCTCTGAGTGGTCGGTCCCTGCCGCCCGTCCACCCGACTGTCGAGCGATCGGCAGAACGGGTGGCCGGGTGGGGGCGGGGTCGCGCTCACTTCTCGTGCTACCGAGTGACACCTGCACGAGTCCCTACCGTCAGAAGTCGACCGGCGCGGGAGCGACCGTGTCGTCGAGATGAGCGCCGACACCGAGCTTCTCCTTGATGCGCTTTTCGATCTCTTCGCCCACATCCGGATTCTCCCGCAGGAAGTTGCGGGCATTCTCCTTGCCCTGTCCCAACTGCTCTCCGTCGTACGTGTACCAGGCACCCGCCTTGCGGACCAGACCTTGCTCGACACCTACGTCGATCAGGGAACCCTCGCGGGAGATGCCCTGGCCGTAGATGATGTCGAATTCCGCCTGTTTGAACGGCGGAGCCATCTTGTTCTTGACGACCTTGACCCTGGTCCGGTTGCCGACGATATCGGTGCCGTCCTTGAGTGCTTCGATGCGCCGGATGTCCAACCGAACCGAGGCGTAGAACTTCAACGCCTTACCGCCCGTGGTCGTCTCCGGCGAGCCGAACATGACGCCGATCTTCTCGCGCAACTGGTTGATGAAAATCATCGTCGTGTTGGTGTTGCTCAGGGCTCCGGCAATCTTGCGCAATGCCTGAGACATCAACCTGGCCTGCAGGCCGACGTGACTGTCACCCATTTCGCCCTCGATTTCGGCTCTTGGCACCAGCGCGGCCACCGAGTCCACCACGACCAGGTCGATGGCGCCGGAGCGAATCAGCATGTCCGCGATCTCCAGCGCCTGCTCCCCCGTGTCCGGCTGCGAAACCAGCAGCGAATCGGTGTCGACGCCGAGAGCCTTCGCGTACTCCGGATCAAGTGCGTGTTCCGCGTCGATGAATGCCGCAATGCCGCCTGCCGCCTGGACACTGGCCACTGCGTGCAACGTGACCGTCGTCTTGCCCGAGGACTCAGGGCCGTAGATCTCGACCACGCGTCCCCGAGGTAGACCACCGATCCCCAGCGCCACGTCCAACGCGATGGATCCGGTGGGAATGACCTCGACCGGCGCACGACCCTCGTCGCCGAGTCGCATCACCGAGCCTTTGCCGAACTGCTTCTCAATCTGCGCTAGTGCGATTCCGAGTGCTTTTTCACGATCCGGTGCCGACATGGCCCAACCCCGTGCCTTTCGTTTTTTAAGTAGCCCGGCTCGTACTGCTCTGCCTGGCTCGATGTCGTTGTGCTGTCCTGACCGACGGTAGAGCCACACACCGACAGTCACCTCGACGCCGCAGGGAATGTGGACGCCGAACGGGTATGGGGACAACTGTAGACGTACAGATGTTCGATGCGCCATCAACTGGACGGGCGTGTCGCGGCATCTGCACGTCCAGCGATAAGCAAGCCCTCGAACGGGGCGTGGCGCCGGCGTTTGTCGTGGGAGTCCGACGTTCTGCACAGTCGTTGTGTGCACAGTCGTGGTGTGCACAGTCGTTGTGTTCACGACGCAGCAGTTGGTTGCGGCTCCAGGTGCTGCGCCGTGAGGAAAGGGGCTGCGCGGTGAAGAAGAGGGCTGCGTAGACAAGAAAGGGGCTGCGCGGTGAAGAAAGGGGCTGCGCAGACAAGAAGGGTGTGGAGCGCAGGTCAGTCCGGTAGGCCGTGATGCAGAGCCGCCGGCACGTCGAACGTCTGGCAGACGACTGCCCAGACCTTCTTGGGATTCTCGCCGGCAGCAAGTGCCGCATCGGCGGTCAGTCCGCCCAAGGCCGAGAAAACGTGGTCTGCCGCCACCGAAGATGCCCGGTGCGATCCGAAATGCGCCGTCATCAGGGCTCGGAACTCGGTGAGACGCATGAGAAACGATGCTACCGGCAGCCCCTGGGCGTCAAATCGACGACCAGACCCCGTACCGATGTTCAGACCCGGTCCCGGCGACCAAACCCCGTACCGACGACCAACTCTCGAATCGACGTATCAGACCGCCGGAGCAGCCGGCCCCGGTTCACCAGCATGCTGGGCGATCTCACGCATGCCCATGGCGAGCGCGCTCAGCCGCTCGGCGGGGTCCCGAAGGTCGGCCAGAACTCCGGACAACTCAGCGGAGGCCGCAACGGTGTCCGTGGCGGCGGCAACGAGTCGGCCGTATTCCTGCACGCCAGACCGAATGCGCTGCGCCAACAGATCGGCCGTTGCCAGCAAGGTGGGTTGCGCGGGGCGAGGAGCGGCCGATGCCGCACGACGGATCTGGGTGTACTCACGGGCCTGCCGCCGCAGCAGCTCTTCCGCCACGTCAGCAGAAGCGATGACGTCGTGGCGGAGGCCGGCGAAGCCGGAGTCGGCGACGGCCGGCAGCAATTCCGCCAGGCGGCGGAGCCCGTCCGAGTAGGAGTCGAGCCGTCCGATCTCCGGACGGATCTGCTGTGCCACAGCACGTCGACTGGGTTGCGGGGGCGGAATTCCCGCCACCTCCCGGCTACGACGCCGGAGGTCGGCTACCGAGCGGAACACGCCCAACAGGCACCAGAGGACAAGGGCCGCCACCAGCACCATGGAAAAGATCATCGAGGTGGCCAGACCGTCCGCCGCAGCGCTCACTGCCAACGCACCGCCGCTGGCCACGCCGACCACGACGCCGGCGCTCCAGATCTTGATCCGCCGGACGGCCGCCTGCCGGCGCCGGCGCGCGATTTCAGCCGGGTCGCGACGCACCCGAAGAAACTCCGTCGCGGTGGCGCCGACCTGCCCCGCTGCCTGGACCCCGCGGGTCATGGCAACGGCGGCTCCATTGCCGGCGGCGCCCTTGAGAACCGAGTTCTTGAGTAGCCGACCGGCAGCCCTTCCGCGCATCAGCCTTGCTTGTTGATGTCAATTCCGGGCGTGGCCGACGCCGCGGTGGCCGATTGGTCGATTGCCCTGGCCTGCTGTCCGGACAGCTCCGGGTGCAACTGCGCGCGCAGCTGGTCCAGTCTGGAGGCTCCGGCCATGTCGAGCGTCGACTTCTGCACCTCGATCATCCGGCCCTCCACCGAGTTCTGGCTGAGTTCGGCCGACCCGAGCGCATTGGCATACCGGCGTTCGATCTTGTCGCGAACCTCGTCGAGCGACGGCGTGTTACCGGGGGCCGACAACGAGGACATCGATTGCAGCGACGCAGAAACCTGCTCCTGCATCTTTGCCTGTTCCAGCTGCGACAGCAGTTTTGTGCGCTCGGCCAGCTTGGTCTGCAGCGCCATCGCGTTGTTCTCGACGGCCTTCTTCGCCTGCTCCGCCGACTGCAACGCCTGGTCGTGCATGGTCTTGAGGTCTTCCATCTGTTGCTCGCCCGCGACCAGCTGGGTCGCGAACGCCTGCGCCGTCTGTTCGTACTGGGCAGCTTTGGCGGCGTCACCCTTGGTCCTGGCTTCATCGGCGAGAACCAGAGCCTGTCGAGCCGAGGACTGCAGCCGTTCAACGTCACCCATCTGCCGGGTGAGCTTCATTTCCAGCTGGCGCTGGTTGCCGATCACGGCGGCTGCCTGTTGGGACAGAGCGGCGTGTTGGCGCTGAGCATCCTCTATCGCCTGTTGGATCTGTACCTTCGGATCCGCATACTCGTCGACCTTCGACGAGAACAGAGCCATCAGGTACTTCCATCCCTTGATGAATGGGTTGGCCATCAGTGGGGTCCTCTCGCGGTTGCGCATTGCTGGTCCGCCGAGCACGGCGACCGTTCTTGCACCATGGTGTCAGGTGATGCCGTCAGCTTCCACCTTCGGCCCCGTGCAATGAGTATTTTCGGGATGCTCACCCATCTCGACCCGGAGATTCCGACCAGCTGACCCTGACTCCGCTGATTCCGGAGCGCGCCGCGCGACCGGAGGGGAACTGCTCAGCGACCCAGCGGCGTGGCGATGGCCTGCCGTTCGAAGGTCCGCCGTGGCTAGAGTTGAGTTCGGCTCCGCGGCCACCGGGGATGTTCGACGAATTGGAGAGATCCGCCTTTCCATTGACCATGAGGAATGAGGACCACCGATGGGGCGTCACGCCACTGGAAGTCGCCGACGACGGCGACCGGCGGCCTGGCTAGTGGTGGTAACCGTGACCGCTGTCGTGGTCGCCGCGCTCACGGTTGGATACTTCGTCATCATCAACCGGCACGACGATCGACTCGCGTGTACCGGTAGCGCGGTGCTGCCGGTGGTGGCGGCGCCGGGAGCGGCCGCGGCCGTGAACGACGTGGCCGCCGCCTTCAACTCCACCGGCCCGATCGCGCGGTCGACGTGCGTCTCCGTCTCCGTTAGCGCCATGTCCGGTGCCTCCACCGTCGCGGCCCTGGCAGCCGGATGGAGAGGCCGGCCGACGCCCGCCCCAGGGCTCTGGGTGGTCGATTCCGCCGCCGACGTTGCCGCGCTCGATGCTGACAACGCCGCGATGACTGCGGGTAATACGAATACCGATCTGGCGACGTCACCAGTGGTGCTGGCGGTCCGCAGCGCCCCTGGCGCCGCCGTCGGCAGCTGGCAGAACGTGGCCGATGGTGCGCCCGGACTGAAGATCGCCATGCCCGATCCAGGAGCCAACCGTGCTTCGCGGTACGCCCTCGAGTCGATCCTTGCGTCGTCGACCCCCGGCGGCGCAGGTGCGCCCATCGCGGCCGGGGCAGTGGCGGCAGCCGCACCCACCCTGCTCCGTCTCGCCCGGTCCGTGCCGACCGCGCCGACCACGACCGCGGCCGCACTCACCGAACTCTCCGCCGGTACGAGCTCCTATTCCGCCGTTCCGGTGGTGGAATCGGAACTCGCTGACTTCAACGCGGCGAACCCTCCCGGCTTGACCGCTGTGTACCCCACCGGTGGCACAGCCGGAGACGCCATCCTGGCAATCCCGCTGACCGCACCATGGATCAACAGCGCGATCTCCGACGCTGCGGCCAAATTCGACGCCTTCCTCAGCGACTCGAAGGGTCTGGCCATTCTCGCCAAGGCAAGCCTGCGGACCGGTGGACGGCCGGGAACTGCTGCCGGCGTCAGCCTCTCGACGGCAGTGATCCGACTGCCCGAGACGAGCAAGAAGGCCCGCGACCTACTGAGCCGGGCATGGTCGGCGGCGCGTTCGTCCGCACCGCCCAGCACCTCGACCGCCTCGCCCTCTCCTTCGGTCGCAACGACGACCGTCCCTACGACAGCCCCGACCACAACGACAGCCGCGACGACGTCTGCACCAACGGCGACATCTGCACCCGCGGTGGTGTCCCTGCCCATCCCGACGGGATCATCGACGGGGTCATCGACAGCGCCGACCACCCAGCCGACGGCCACCCGACCGCCGGCCACATCGACCAGTAGGCCGAAGATCCAGCCCGCGCAGCAGGCCCAGCCCGCGCAGCCGTCCGGCCCAGCCGTCACCCTGCTGTTGGACACCTCCAGCTCGATGAGTACCCCGCAGGGCAACCTGCAGCGGATCATGTGGGTCCAGTCGGCCGTCATCGCGGACATCCAGAAGAGCCCGACTGCGCTCTTCGGCTTGTGGGCGTTCTCGACGCACGAGGCCGCCACCGGGTATGCCCTCCGCGTCTCCCTGGGCGCCTTGACCGACCCCGTCGACGGACAAACGAGGGCGGTCGCACTCGCGGCGCAGATCAACGCGCTCAAACCCGGCGGGGACAGCTGGACCTACGGTGCGATTCGCGCGGCTTATGCGCAGGCGGTGTCGTCGGCGGTCGCCGGTCGGGCCAATCGGGTCGTGGTTCTGACCGATGGTCCCGACTCGACTCCCGGTGTTTCGCGGACTGCACTGATGGCTTCCATCGCGGCGTTGGCCGCGCAGAACCGCAGCGTGACCCTCGACATCATCGGTCTGTCCGGCGACGTCAACGCGGAGGCGCTGATCGAATTGGCGGGAGCCGGTGGCGGCTCGTTCACCCCGGTCGGCGACCTGACCGACCTGCAACCAACGCTGCTCCGCGTCCTGGGCAGTTGACCTGCAGGACAACTCCAGGCTGCGCGGCGAGTCGATCAGCGCCGGTACAGATCAGGGAACTCGACGCCGTGCGTTACGCGTAAGCCTCGACCGGTGGGCAGGAGCAGACCACGTTGCGATCCCCGAAGGCCCCGTCGATGCGACCGACCGGCGGAAAGTACTTGTGAGCCGGAACCACACCGGGCGGGAAGACAGCCTGGGCCCGGGAGTACGGATGTGACCAGTCCCCGGCCAGCGCCGCCGCTGTGTGCGGGGCACCGCGCAGGGGGTTGTCCGTCAGCGGCCAGACGCCGGCTCCCACCTGATCGACCTCGCCCTTGATCGCGATCATGGCGGCGCAGAACCGATTGATCTCGGCCAGATCCTCGCTCTCCGTCGGCTCGACCATCAGCGTTCCGGGCACCGGGAACGACATCGTCGGAGCGTGGAAACCGTAGTCCGCCAATCGCTTTGCCACGTCATCGACGGTCACCCCGGTCGCCGCAGTCAGAGGGCGAAGATCCAGGATGCATTCGTGCGCGACGAACCCGCCGGCATCGGTATAAAGGACCGGGAAGTGTTCGTCGAGCCGGCGGGCGATGTAGTTGGCCGAGGCGATCGCAGTCAGCGTGGCGCGGCGCAGCCCTTCGGCGCCCATCATCCGGATGTAGGCCCAGCTGATCGGCAGGATCGACGCCGAACCCCAGGGCGCGGCCGAGATCGCGCCGACCGACCCAAAGGTGCCCGGCACATCGAGCCCCAGCGGGTGGCTGGGCAGGAACGGCGCAAGGTGCGCGGCGACCGCCACCGGGCCGACGCCGGGGCCTCCGCCGCCGTGGGGAATGCAGAACGTCTTGTGCAGGTTCAGATGCGAGACGTCACCACCGAACTCGCCCGGCCTCGCCAAGCCGACCAGCGCGTTGAGGTTCGCTCCGTCGACGTAGACCTGGCCGCCCGCGGAATGTATCAACGCAGCCAATGCGGTGATGGTGTCTTCGAAGACGCCGTGGGTCGATGGATAGGTGACCATGATGGCGGCAAGGCTGTCGCCGTGCAGCGTCACCTTTGCTGCGAGATCGGTCATGTCGATGTTGCCGCCGGTGTCGGTTCCGACCACCACCACCTTCATTCCGGCCATCACCGCTGACGCGGCGTTGGTGCCGTGCGCAGACGCCGGGATCAGGCACACCGTTCGGTACTCGTCGCCGCGGGATCGGTGATAGGCCCGGATCGCCAGCAGCCCGGCCAGTTCACCCTGCGAGCCGGCATTCGGCTGTAACGACACCGCCGCGTAGCCAGTGATCTCGACCAGCCAGGCTTCCAGCTGGTCGACCAGTTCGAGTAGTCCGGCAGCATCCTCGACCGGTGCGTAGGGGTGCAGACCCGAGAACTCCGGCCAGCTGATCGCCTCCATCTCGGTGGTGGCGTTGAGCTTCATCGTGCAGGAGCCGAGGGGGATCATGCTGCGGTCAAGAGCCAGGTCCATGTCGGACAACCGCCGCAGGTACCGCAGCATCGAGGTCTCCGAGCGATGTTCGTGGAACACCGGATGGATCAGGAAGGTGCTGCTGCGGGCGATCGGCGGGTTGACCCCGACCGTCACCGGCCCGGGCTCCGGTTCGATTCCGAAAGCGCTGACGACCGCGGCCAGGTGCGCCGCGCTGGTGGCTTCGGAGACGCTGATCTGAACCGCGTCGTCGCCGTCGCGCCAGAGGTTGATCCCCCGCTCCCGAGCGGCGGCAACGATGGCCCGTGCTCGGCCCGGCACGATGGCTCGCACGGTATCGAAGAAGGCGGTGTGCTCCACCGCTGTACCGCCGTCGACCAGGGTCCTGGCCAGCATCCGCGCCTGGACGTGGATCTTCGAAGCGATGCGCCGCAAGCCCTCCGGCCCGTGGTAGACGGTGTACATCGACGCCAGGACGGCAAGCAGCACCTGTGCGGTGCAGATGTTGGAGGTGGCCTTCTCCCGGCGGATGTGTTGCTCCCTGGTCTGCAGGGCGAGCCGATAGGCCGGATTCCCCGCGTCGTCGTGCGACACCCCGACGAGCCGACCGGGGAGCTGACGTTGCAGCTCGGTTCGAACGGCCAGGTAGCCGGCGTGCGGGCCTCCGAAACCGAGCGGTACGCCGAGGCGCTGCGTGCTGCCCACCGCGATGTCGGCGCCGATCTCGCCCGGCGGGCGGAGCAGCGTCAGGGCGAGCAGGTCGGCCGCGACCGCCACCTTTGCCTCGCGACTGTGCGCTTCTTCGACAAGCTTCAACTGGTCCCGGACCGCGCCGGATGCGCCGGGGTAGGCCAGCAGCAGCCCGAAGAAGTCGCCGATCGGCAAGCCGGCGTCCGCCGCGTACAGCTCACCGACGAAGACCTCGATGCCGAGCGGGTCCGCTCGGGTCCGAAGAACGGCGATCGTTTGCGGCAACGTGTCGGCATCGACGACGAAGCGGTTCGACTTCGACTTGGACGTCCTTCGCATCAACGTCATCGCCTCGGCGGCCGCGGTGGCCTCGTCCAGCATGGAGGCGTTGGCCAGGTCGAGGCCGGTGAGGTCCGCGACCGCCGTCTGGAAGTTGAGCAACGCCTCCAGCCTGCCCTGCGAGATCTCCGGCTGGTATGGCGTGTACGCCGTGTACCAGGCCGGATTCTCGAGCACGTTTCGCTTGATCACACCGGGCGTCAGGGTGTCGTGATAGCCCATGCCGATCATCTGCACCATCGGCGTGTTCTTCGCGGCGAAGGCTCTCAGCTCGGTCAAGGTCTGGGTCTCGGTCGCGGGCGTCGGCAGATCCAGCGCCCGGTCCAATCTGATCACCGGCGGAACGACCGCACGAGCCAGCGAGTCGAGATCGGTCTGATCCAGCGCTTCGAGCATCGCAGCCAGACCAGGAACGTCGACACCGATGTGCCGATCGGCGAAATTCTCCGGATTCAGCGGCGAGTGGGCGGCGAAGCTGGAATGCGCCGGCTGTGAATGCGGAAGGTGGGAGTGCGCGCTCATGTGCCCTGTCATTTCTCATCGACCTTGCGGTCGAGGTGCCGATTCGGATGCCTCAGGGGTGGCACCGTCGCGTCAGCGTTGGAATCGCTGGTCGATGCGGCGCTCTCCCCCTCTGTCATCGGTACCTGAGAGCTTCGCGCACCAAAGTGCGCTTGCCCCGTCGGCGAGGCCACCGGTGCAACGGTGTCCTGCTTTCCAGAGGTGTCTTTCCCTCACGGTTCGTTGGCCTGAGAGTTTGGCGGGGAGTTGCTCCTTCGGCGTCCGGTCAACAGCAGGCCCGGACTCTCCCGCGAGGGGTCTTCGACGCCGCCAACGCTACCAGCGCGAAGGCTCTACTCATCCGGAGTGCTTGATCAGGTTGACGTGGTGTGCGGCACCCCTGTGCAGGTCGACGCGCACCGAAACGCCGGTACTGCGGGCTGCCAGCAACGCGGCGCCGAGCGCGGCGCTCAGACAGACGCCACCCGAGAGCACCAGGGCCAGCGGCGCACCCCATCGCTCGGTCACCGCCCCGACCAGGATCGATCCCAGTGGCGTTCCGCCCATGAAGACGAGCATGTACAGGCTCATCACCCGTCCCCGCAGTTCCGGGTCACTGGCCAGTTGCACCGTGCTGTTGCCCAGCGTGTTGAAGGTGACCGAGGTGAGACCCGTGATCACCAGCAGCCCGACGAACGGCCAGAACCAGGGCGTGAGCCCGAGCAACACGAGCAGCAGACCCACTCCGGCGGCGCTGCCGAACAACACCGAGAGTCGCCCGGTGGAGCGGCGGGCGGCCAGCAGTGCTCCGACCACCGACCCACCCGCCATTGCGGTGTTCAACAAGCCGTACACGTCGGCTCCGGACGCGAAGACCTCTTTGGTGTACGCCGACAGGATGATGGCGAAGTTGTATCCGAACGTTCCGACGAAGAAGACCAGCACGATCGGCCACAGCAGCGCGGGCTGGCCCCTGACGTACCGCAGGCCCTCCCTGATCTGTCCCGGGCCTCTCACCGGACGCTGCTGGGGCTGCAATTCCGTGTTCCGCATGGCCAGCAGCCCGGCTATCGGGGCCAGGTAGCTGACTGCGTTGATGCCGAACGCCCATCCGGAGCCGACCGCGCTGATGACCACTCCCGCGACCGCAGGGCCGAGCATGCGGGCGAGTTGGAAATTTCCCGAATTGAGGCTGACTGCGTTCCGCACCAACTCGTGGGGGACCATTTCGTTCACGAAGGTCTGGCGCGACGGATTGTCAACCACCGTCGCCAGTCCCAGGCCGAAGGCGATGAGGTACACCTGCCAGATCTGAACATGGCCGGTCAGGGTGAGGGCGGCCAACAGGGCCGCCAGCAGCCCCATGAACATCTGCGTGGCGAGCAGGAGCCGGCGCTTGGGATAGCGGTCGGCGATCAGGCCGCCCCACAGCCCGAAGAGCAACATCGGCAGGAATTGGAGTGCCGTGGTGATGCCGACCGCCAGTGGCGAGTCCGTGATCTGCAGGACGAGCCAATCCTGGGCGATCCGCTGCATCCAGGTGCCAGTGTTGGAAACCACCTGGCCGGAGAAGAAGAGCCGATAGTTTCGGATGCCCAGCGCCGCGAACATCTTGACCGGAACCGGCTGGTTCGACTCGTTCCCGGTTCCCTCGGGCGCCGTCGGCGCCGCACGATCTGCGATGTTCCCGCGGTCGTCGGCGCTGCCGGCACCGCCGCCCGACCCACGGAGAGAAGTCGGTCGCGTGCTTACGCTCGCGGACCTGCTCACGGCAGCTCCGCGAGAGCGACCAGAGCAGGGATCGCGGTGGCGAGATGCAGCTGACCCGCAGCGTCGAGCTTGCCGACCTGGTTACTCAACCAGGCGGTGCGAACGGCCCTCGACCGCTCGACGAATTCATCGCCCTCCGCCGTCCTCGACACCAGCACCTGGCGCCGATCGGAGGGATCGGGAGCACGCCGCAGATATCCCTTCGCCTCCAGCCGCTCGATCAGGCGCGTCATCGACGGTGGCTGGACGTGTTCCGATCTGGCGAGCTGTCCAGGGGTCAATGGTCCCTGCCGACCGATCCGGCCCAGCACCGCAGATTCCGACGCGGACAACTCATCACCCGCCTGCTGATGGCGAAGCCGGCGAGCCAGGATCAGCACCGATCCGCGAAGTGCGGCGACGTCTTCCACCGAGATCAGCATTCCGATCGGCTCGGCCTCCGACAACGGCTCTGGACGGACGACGGCCGGGCTCATGATCATATCGTTAGTTTACCTCATTACTAGCCATGCTCAGGAAATCAGCCACCGGCGATCCGGTCGGAGCCGGATGACCCTGCCCGGCGGGGCGCCATGGGCAAGAGAACGCCCTTGGCGCCAGAGGCGCCGAGGGCTGGGAAGAAAGTCGCTGGCTGACGGAAGGTGGTGAGATGCCGGGAAAGTCGAGAGAGTCGGGAGCTGACGCGAAAATCGGGAGCTGACGCCCGAATTCGGGATCTGACGCGAAAGTCGGGAGCTGACGCGAACGACGAGGTGCGACCGAGGCCGGAACAGCGGAGCAGGCGCCCAGCCGCCTCGGACCTCAGCCGGCGTTGCGGGTCTGTCTGCGGCGGGCGAGCTCGTCGTGCCCGACGTGGACGACCCGATCTCCGTCCACCCGTTCGGCCGGAAATGCGGCCAACGTTCCGGTCATCTCACGCATCGCTCCGCCGACGGCGATGCCGAACACACCCTGGCCGCCCTGCAGCAGGTCGACGATCTCCTCCGCCGACGTGCATTCGTACACCGTGGCGCCGTCGGAGAACAGGGTCACGCCGGCCAGGTCTTCGATGCCGCGCAATCGCAGATGCTCGACCGCAACCCGAATGTTCTGCAGCGAGACGCCCGTGTCCAGAAGTCGCTTGACGACCCTGAGCACCAGGATGTCCTTGAACGAGTACAACCGTTGAGTTCCTGAGCCCGTCGCATCGCGCACAGTCGGCATCACCAGTGATGTTCTGGCCCAGTAGTCGAGTTGGCGATAAGTGATGCCGGCCACCTGACACGCGGTGGTACCGCGATACCCGACGTAGTCGTCCGGCCGGGAGTCATCCGGGAAAAGCGCGCCCTGTTCGCTCTCGCGCATGGCGCCACCTTTCCTGTCCTGTCGTGCCACCATCCAGTGGCCAGATCGTGCTGGTGCCTGGTGCTAACCGACACACCTGCCGGCCCGTTCCGCGACGAGGCAGCGTGAGCACGGCATCCGCTGGAACGGCGACAGTTGTCGGCGCCGCACTTGACCTGACGGTAGGCCCCGGCGCGTCGGCGGTCAACGCTCGGCTCGGCGTGTCCTCAACCTTCACTTCAGGGTTACGCCGTTCGCCGGCCCCCGTCCGGCCTCGACCACGGTCGCACGGTGGCCCTCGATCTCGGGTGCATGCTGGTGGGACCGCCGGGCTCAGGACTTGTCGAAGTCCTCCGGGGACACCGAGTCGAGGAACTCACGGAATCGTTCGACCTCGTCCTCTGCATCCTCTGGCTCGCCCCCCACCGGCTCGCCGTCCTCGTCCTCTGCCGCCTCCGGAATCACCACGCCGGCCTCGGCCAGTACGGCGTCTTCGACGAACACCGGAATGCCCACCCTCACCGCCAGCGCCACCGCGTCGGAAGGGCGGGCGGACACGGTGGTCCCGTCGTCGAAGGCGAGTTCTCCGAAGTAGGTGCCCTCCCGGAAGTCGACCACCCGGACCTGCTCCACCTTGCGACCCAGCGCGGTGATCACCTGCCCGAGCAGATCGTGGGTCAGCGGCCGCGCCGGACGTACGCCCTGTAGATGCATCGCGATGGCCGTGGCCTCCACAGAACCGATCATGATCGGAAGACTTCGTGGTCCTGCCATCTCGGTGAGCATCAGTATTGGTTGCGAATTCGGCATCTCGACATGGACGCCGACGATGCGCATCTCGATCATCTCGGTAGGCCCTCCTGGTTCTGGCAGGAACGCTACACGGGCCGCGGTTCCTTCGGGTGGGCACAGCTCCATCCACGACGGAGCGGGCAGGTCAGGTGCCCAACTCGCGTTTGAGTCCCGCCTTCACCAGCAGGGCGTGCAGGCGAAGAACCGTGGCCGCGACGGTGGCCGCGGCTGCGCCGGCACGCTCTCTGGCGTCTGGGTCCTTCTGGCGCGCTTGGGCGGCCACGAGCTGGGCGACGAGGGCCGCCTCCCGCTCCGCAGCCGTGCGGAACGGCCGCAGATGGCGCGGTTCCAGCCCGGCAGCCAGCAGTTCACCGACCGTCGTGGCGATGAGCGCGGCATCGACGTCGAAATAGCCGCCGGTCCCGACTGCCAGCAGCCCGTACTGCTCCAGCTCGATGAGATCTGCGGCCTGCAGACCGGATTCGGCCAGCACTTCCGCTCTGGTCATTCGGACCTCGGCAGCCGGGGCGAAATCGCGGGCACTGGGGCCGTCGGCGAAGACCAGCGCGCGCGGTAACCGCGGACTCGGAGTGGCCGGTTCCAGACCGCGGTCGATCGCGTCCAGATGTTCCTTGATGACCTTCAGCGGAAGGTAGTGGTCCCGTTGAGCTGCGAGCACGTAGCGCAGCCGCTCGACGTCGGCCGCCGAGAACTGTCGGTACCCCGACGGGGTCCGGTGCGGTGTGACGAGCCCTTCCGATTCCAGGAATCGGATCTTGGAGATCGACACGTCCGGGAAGTCCGACTTCAACTGCGTCAGAACAGAACCGATGCTGGCCACTCCGGTCCAGGGAAGGCCCGCCGCCGTCATGACCTGGCTTCGCCAGCCGGTTGGTTCCCGGTCAGGAACACCAGACGGAACTTACCGATCTGGACCTCGTCGCCGTTGGACAGCGAGGACGACTCGATAGGCTCACGATTCACGTACGTGCCGTTGAGCGAACCGACGTCGGAAACTTCGTAGCCCTGCGCCGTGCGTCGAAACTCAGCGTGCCGACGGGAAACGGTGACGTCGTCCAGGAAGATGTCGCTCTGCGGGTGCCGCCCGGCGCTGACCACTTCCTTGTCGAGCTGGAACCTCGATCCCGCATTGGGTCCGCGCTTGACCACGAGCAGGGCCGATCCGGAGCCCAGTCCTTCCAGACCGCCCAAGCCGACCTCGGTGGCTTCCGCGTCGCCGCCGAACAACCCGGCGGAAAAAACCGTCGTCGAGTCAGCTGCGGCATCCGCTGACCTGGGGTAACCGGAGGGGGACTCACTGCTTGTCACTCGGCACTCCTTCGTGAAGGACAAAATACTGTTGGCGCCGCCGGATGGAGCCCAACGGAGGGTGATCGGTTGCTGACGACCGTACCGTGCCGGTGCTGTCGAGGTGCACCCTCGGGGCCCTCGCCTCCGCTCCGACGACCGGACCGGCTCAGGCCTCCCCGACCAATTCCGCGTATCCCGACGCGTCGAGCAACTCGGAGAGCTCGCCGGGATCGTCCAGCTGCACCTCGATCATCCAGCCGTCGCCGAAGGGGTCGGCGTTCACCAACTCCGGCGTCGAATCGAGAGCATCGTTGCGGGAGATCACCGTTCCGCTGACCGGAGCGAAGATGTCCGACACCGACTTGGTGGACTCCACCTCCCCGATCGAGTCGCCAGGGCTGATCGTCGTACCCGGCTCCGGCATCTGGACGAAAACGATGTCCCCGAGCGAGTTCTGGGCATAGTCGGTGATGCCGATCCGGACCGTGTCCTCTCCGGAGCTGCGGATCCATTCGTGGTCCGTGCTGTAGTGCAGGTCCTGCGGAATCACGGCGTCCGGCCTCTCATTGGTTGGGTGTCACGTGGCTTCAGCCCCCGGCCGGCCGAGCGTAGAGCGGTGCCCGGGCGGGTCGCAAGGCGTGGATGCTCACCCGCTGCACCGCAGTGGTCGTCATCGAGCCGGCCGCCCGCCGCACGGTGTCGACAACGCCACCCGGAATGGCCATGGCCGCAGCGAGCGTCGGAGGATCGCCGATGGCCAGCACGGTGTATGGCGCCGCAAGTGCGACGCCGTCCAGGGTGATCGCACCGCCCGCACCGCTGAACGAGGATTGAACCCCGACCCGCACCGGCCCGATCTGGTACGCCTCGGCACCGGCGTTCCTGAGCTCCTCGAGCGCATCCAGCAGCAGCTCGGGTGGGACGCGACGCTCCGGATCGGAGATGACGATTCGTACGCCGGCACCCTCGGTCGGCACCGTGCCGGTCAGAATTCCCAGAGCCTCTGCCTGGCGATTCGCCTCTGCCAGTGCTTCCGCCGACGATGCCCCACTCCCCTGCAGGCGGGTGAGCGTCCCCTGCAGAGTGGCAATCTCCGTATTCAGGTCGTCCTCCCGACGCTGCAACCCGTCCAGGATCTGAACCAGGTCGTCCGGGCGGGCCGACGACAGGGTGTCGCCGGCAGCAGTACGACGCACCTGGATCACGCCCGCAAAACCGAGAACGGCACACAGTACGGCGACCGCCGCTCTGGTCGCGATGGTTCGTCGCGCCAGTACCCGATGGTCGGAAACCGGGTCGGGTTCCTCGATCGACCCAGCGGCCGGTTCGGTGCCGTTCATGCCTTGAAGATGTGCCGACGGATGGCGGCCGCGTTGCCGAAGATGCGGATGCCCAGCACCACCACGACGGCGGTGGACAATTGCGAACCGACACCCAGCTGATCGCCGAGGAACACGATGAACGCCGCAACCAGCACGTTCGCGATGAAGGAGATGACGAACACCTTCGCGTCGAAGATCTTCGCCAGATGTGCCCGGAGCGCCCCGAACACCGCGTCGAGCGCGGCGATGACCGCGATCGGGAGGTAGGGGGCCAGCCACTCGGGAACGGTCGGGTGCAGGAACAATCCGACCGCCACGCCGATGGCGAGTGCAAAGGCGGCGTACAAGTCCGGCTCCTCGGGATCGGTGAACGGTCAACGCTGCTCATGGTGGTGGCGTGTTGCCCGGGCAGCTGCTTCACGACAGGTGGTTGGTAGCGAACTGTACGGGCGCAGGAGTACCTGTCCGCGTCAGGACGTCGGTGGTGCGGATGGGTTGTCGGTGGGGCGGTCGGGCGCCGGGAACGCGGGTGGTGTCGCGTCCCGAAGTGACGAGGTGACCGTTCCGGTGATCGCCTTGGCGTACTGCAGGTTCACCGGAATGCCGGCCGGGAGGGTCAGCGAACTCTGCGCGGAGACGTCGAACCGCACGCCGTACAGCGAGACGAAACTCTGGAAGCGGCCGAAGCCCACGGTGTCGACGAAGTTGACGTGCAGGGTGGCGGTGTTTCCGATGGCCTCCACGGTCAACGGCCAGAAAACCGGACGGTTGTCCACCAGGATCGCACCACCGGCCTGCCGGATCGCGCTGGTGGTCCGCAACCGCACACCGCCGATTGCGATCCCCTCCGCGCCCGCCGCCCACAACCCGTTGACGAGCAACTGGACATCCCTGTCCAGAATCACTCCGGCTCCAGAACTGGCCGTTGACCCGTCGATCACCACGGTCAGGCCCGGGCCGCGAGCGGCCGTCAGTCCGCCCATCGACTCCAGCATCCGCACCGTTTGTAGCGGGCCGCCGGCACCCAATGAGGTCTGGGCGGCGTGGATCTCCGCGAGCAACGAACGCTCGGTGGCCGCCAACCGGTTCTGCTGCGCCTGCGCATCGTCGATGTCGTTCCGGAGCGCGAGCCGCGCCTTGGCGGTTCCTGCGGCCTCATCGTGAGTGCTGCCTGCCGCGATCCCCAGTACCGTTCCCAGCACCACCGATCCGGCCAAGAGATAGCTGCGCAACCGCCATCTGGTTGGCGCGGGCAGCGGTGCGTGGTGAGTGCTCCTGCGGTCGGCCGCGGCCTGGTAGCCGGGATCGAGATGTTCACTGACCAGCGATTCCAGCAGCGGCGAAGGGTGGCGCAGCGACCCTACGGTTCGTCCGCCCCCGTCCAGCCCTGGACTCTGGTTCGGGACGTTCCGCGGTTCAGCCACCGACAGCCCGGCGGCTCGGTGGGGTCACCGGGGTTCGGCGGATCACCCATCCGACCTGCCCGACGTACAGAGCACCGGACCATAGATAGAGCACCATGCCCCAGATGGTGAAGGCGATGCCGAAGGGCGCTGCGATCTGGGCGAGCAGCGAGCCGCCCTGCGCCAGCAACAGCAGTGGGAACGCGTACAGCAGGCAGAACGTGGCTGCCTTGCCCAGGTAGTGGACCGGCAACGCGGAATAGCCGTGGCTCCTGACCAACCGCAGGCCGACGGCAAGCACGACATCACGACCGATGATGAGGGCCGCGACCCACCAGGGAATGAAATCGCGAAGGACGAAGGCGATCAAGGTCGCAAAGATGTAGAGCCGGTCCGCCGCGGGATCAAGGATCTCCCCCAGCTTGCTGTACTGACCCAGCAGGCGCGCCAGCTTGCCGTCGGCCCAATCGGTGAGGGCACTGATCGCGAGCACCACCAGCGCCCAACCGTCGTGCGGCGGGTGGCTCAACAACAACCACAGGAACAGCGGAACGCCGAGCAGACGCAGGAAGGACAGCAGGTTCGGAATGGTCCAGATGCGATGCGAGGAGTTCTCGATCGTGCTGCCGGCCGGTCCGCTCGAGTCGATCGGCTCGCCCACGTCGGCGCCGGTCCGCGATCGTTGCGGATCCGCGTCCGACATCTCGAGCACCGTTCCTGTTGTCCGATCCCACCGGCGGTCCGAGTCTAGTGCCCCCGGTCGGCCCGATCATCGCGGCCTCGACGTGCGTCCGGCCCGCGATGTGGACGACCGGTCAACCCTGCAGCAGCCACAACCCGTAGGCGGCCGCCGTCGCAGCATCGACGATGGTGCCATCGACGATCATGGCGCGGACCTCGGCTTCGGAGAACCTGCGATGGACCATGTCGGCCTCCGTCTCCTCTCGGGCGTGATCGCCGGAAGTGAGGTCGGTGGCGTGATAGATGTCGAAGCCTTGCGAGCAGAATCCGGCGGCTTCGTAGAGGTGACCGAGTGCCCGCCACCGCCCGGCCGTCAAGCCGGTCTCCTCGCGTAGTTCAGCCTTGGCAAGTTCGAGGCTGGAGCCGCTCGCCCCGGGCGGCCAGCCTCCCATCGGAAACTCCCAGGACCGACGGCCGATGGGATACCGGAATTGTTCGACGAGGTGGAAGAACCCGTCCTGGGTTGCCAGCACGATGGCGAAGTCGGGCTTGTCGACGACGCCGTACACACCGCCGGTGCCGTCGGCCAGCTCGAACTGGTCCTCCCGGACGCGCATCCAGGGGTTTTGGTAGACGACCTTCGACGAGACTGTCCGCAGGTCTGCTCCGGTGTCCGCGACGTCGTGATCGCCGTCCCGGGTCATCGCGTTGCCGGATCGGACCGACCCACCGGCACCGGGTTGCCGCCGAGCGCTGCCCCATCGGGTATACGACCGGGTGAGCCGTCCGCCGAAATCTCGACGGTCCCGACCACTCGAACGTCGGCTCCGAAAGTCCAGTCGCCATGCACGGCAAGCTTTTCGGCGCCGACGAGGGAAGGTGGACCGGCTGGGAAGCGGGCGTCGAAGTCGGACAGCAGCCGGTAGCCGGCGTCCAGTTCGACCAGGGGGGCGCCGGTGCGACCGGGGGCCAACCTCAGCTCCGCGCGGTCAGTCAGGACGTACGCGTCGGACCGCATCACCAGCAGATCGCTGGTGGCTTTGACCGGCAGGAATCGGGTTCGGGCCACCTCGATCGCACTCGCCCCCTCGAACATTCCGATCGCCGATCCCATGGCCGTCTCGATCTGGATCACCGATGGCGACGCCGGATCGGACGGATCGACCGTCTTGGCATTGCGAATGATGGGCAGGCCGAGGACGCCGTGCTTGGCCGACAGAGTCTTCCGCAGCACTCGCAGGTCCAGCCACAGATTGTTGGTGTTGAAGAACCGATGCCGGTCGATGTCCGCGAATGCGGGACCGTCCTCGGGTGAGGTCTGGGCCGATTCCCGCAACACCAACCGGCCGTCGCTTCGGCGCCTGGCCAAGTGGCCGCCCTTCCGGTCGGCCGGCGTGCGTCGGCAGTACTCGGCTCCGATCGGGCTGCCGGACTCCATGAACCACGCCGCCAGCCGAGCGTCGGGTACCGCGCCGAGGTTGTCCGAGTTGGACACGAAAAGATAGATGAAGCCTTTGTCCAGCAATTGATCGAGAACGCCTGATGCGTCCAGAGCCGGATACACGTCGCCGTGCCCAGGGGGGCACCACTCGAGCGCCGGATCGGCGGGCCAGCTCACCGGCGTGAGGTCGTCGGCACGAAGTTTCGGCTCGCGGCTCTGCAGGAAGTCGGCCGGCAGGCCCTCGGTGGTCAATTGCGGGTATCGGGTGAGCGCGGCGAGCGTGTCCTGCTGCGTCCGGAAGCTGTTCATGAACAGCAACGGAAGTTGCACGTCGAACTCGGCTCGCAGACAGAGCACCTGCTCGGCGATGACATCCAGAAAACTTCGACCCCCGTGCACCTCCACCAGCGACTTCGCCCTGTCCATGCCCATCGATGTCCCCAGACCACCGTTGAGCTTGACCACGGCGGTGCGTCGCAGGGCCTCTCGGGCCCGTTCCTCGTCGAAGTGCAGGTCCGCAAGCCGGGGCAACGATTCGATCGGTTCCAGATCGGACTCGGCCAGGATCCCGGTCTCACCCGAGGCCAACACCCGGTAGGAGTGCTCGAAGACGGCGATCGCGACCGGATCTACTCCAGCCCCGCTCATCAGTTCGGTGGCCAGCGCAAGTCCAGCTGAGTTCGGCATGGCGAAATCGTAGGTCACCGCTCATCGGGTGGATCGTGCCTGCGCACTGCGCTTCCCTCGCGGCCTTCCCCCGTGCCCTTCGCTAGGTCATCCAGGGTTGGTTCCGCGCAGGTGCTCGAAGATGAGATTGGTCTCGGTCAATGCCACCTCCGGATGGGCCGAGAGTTGGTCGACGACGAAATCTCGCAGACCGGCCGCGTCTGCTGCAGCGACATGCAGCAGGAAATCATCCGCGCCGGCCAGGAAGTAGATGTCCTGTACCTCCACGAGCGCTCGGATGCGTCGCGTGAACGCGACCATTCGACTCCGGGCGCCGGCCTGGAGTCGCACCGAGATCATCGCCTGCAACGGCCGACCCAGCGCGGCTGGATCGATGTCCGCATGGAAGCCGCGAATCGCGCCGCGGGTTCGCAGTGCCCGAAGTCGCCCCAGGCAGGTCGAAGGTGCGATGCCGACCAACGCCGCCAGCGCGTTGTTCGGGGTCCGGGCATCAGCCACCAGCACCGCCAGGATCCTTCGGTCGACATCATCCAGCGGCGGTGCGTCCATGTGGCAACAACCGAACCTCTCCGATCGGTGGGAGCCCGATCAACAGCCGAACAATCTGCGACGAACGCCGACCAGCAGCGCTCCACGTCGAATTTTCCACGTCGTGCAGCCATTTGCAACGAAGATCAACGAACACATCTTCCCTGTCTGCAAGCACAAGTTCACAATCGAGGATGAATCGCTTCCCAAACGACGAAAGGCCCTCCATGCGTATCGGTGTACCGGCCGAGGTCAAGAACCGCGAATACCGAGTTGCCCTCACCCCCGCCGGTGCGCACCACCTGGTCGGCGCCGGACATCAGGTCCTGGTGCAGAGCGGTGCCGGTGAGGGCTCCCGGATCAGTAACGCGGAGTTCGTCCAGGCGGGTGCCTCGATCGTGCCCACCGCCGATGAGGCCTGGGCTGCGGAGATGGTGGTCAAGGTCAAGGAGCCGATCGCATCGGAGTATCACCAACTGCGCTCCGACCAGCTGCTGTTCACTTACCTGCACCTGGCTGCCGACCGCCCGTTGACCGATCGGCTGCTCGCGGCCGGCACCACCGCGGTGGCTTACGAAACTGTCCAACTCGATGACCGAAGCCTTCCGCTGCTCGCTCCGATGAGCGAGATCGCGGGACGAATGGCACCGCTGGTCGGCGGATACCACCTGATGCGCAACGAGGGCGGCCGCGGCGTGCTGCTGGGTGGCGTGCCCGGCGTGACCAACGGCAAGGTCGTGGTGCTCGGCGGCGGCGTTGCGGGCATGCACGCAGCCACCATCGCGCTCGGTATGCGGGCGGAAGTGACGGTCATCGACGTGTCGCTGCCGACGCTCCGACGGTTGGACACCCAGTTCCACGGCCGCGTCCTGACCATCGCCTCCAACGCGTACAACATCGCCGAGGCGGTGCGGGAGGCCGATCTGGTGATCGGATCGGTGCTCATTCCCGGGGCCAAGGCACCGAAACTGGTCACGAACGACCTCGTCGCCCAGATGCGCGAGGGCTCCGTCCTGGTGGACATCGCAGTGGATCAGGGTGGGTGCTTCCAGGACACCCACGCGACCACTCACGACGATCCGACTTTTACGGTGCACGGTTCGGTGTTCTACTGCGTCGCGAACATGCCCGGCGCGGTTCCGCGCAGTTCGACGTTCGCCCTGACCAACGCCACCCTCCCCTACGTCACTGCGCTGGCCGGGCAAGGCTGGCAAGGTGCGCTGCGCGCCGATTCGGCGCTGACGGCGGGATTGACGACCCATCGGGGTGTCCTGGCCAACCTGGCAGTTGGTACGGCTCACGGAATCGACGCCGTCGCCCCGGCCTCACTCGTCGGCTGAGATCCTGCCGGCTCCGAAGCGCGAACCGGGCGCGGATCGCGTCAGCCGGACCGCAGTCGCGGGACCGTGCGTGCCAGATCGTGCGTGCCAGATCGTGCGTGCCAGATCGCGCGTGCCGGATCGCGGGTGTGCACTGCAGGCGGGCCCTGTGCCGTGCACACCCGCGCGTGCCGGTCAGGCCAGGGCTGCGTCCAACGTGATGTCCACGCCGGTCAGTGCCTTGGACACCGGGCAGGTCTCCTTGGCCGTTCGGGCAGCGGCGGCGAAACCGTCGGCATCCAGCCCGTCGACCTCACCTCGCACCATCAGCTTTATACCGGTCAGCCGGAAACCGCCGGCTGGATCGGCACCCAGCGCTACTTCTGCGTCGGCAACCAGACTTTTCACCGTGCCGCCGGCTTCGCCGATGACCGCCGAGAGCTGCATGGCGTAGCAGGATGTGTGCGCCGCCGCGATCAGCTCTTCCGGACTCGTCGTACCGCCGGCCTCGTCCGCCGCCCGCCGTGGGAACGAGACGTCGTAGGTACCCACGCCGGAGCTGACCAGCGTCACCTTTCCCGATCCGTCCTGCAGACCGCCGCTCCACTGCGTGCGTGCCTTGCGTGATGGCATAGACAACTCCTTCATTCATCGGCCGGGCCGGTGTCCGGTCGTCAGGTGGCCCGCGATCGCAGACACCGGAAGGACCGGTCGCCGCGCCGGGGACTCGTCCATGGTGCCTCACCGACCACGCAGACCCCCCGACACGCAGACCCCCCGACAGGCAGACCCCTCGACAGATCGCCGGTCAGCGCACCTGCGCAGGCGTCGGCCGGGAAACGTCGCTGCCGTCGCTGGAGATCCGCCGCGCCGGCTTCGACCGTGCGAGTCTGGCGAATGCGGCCGTCGCCAAGAGCGCGCCGACGACGATGAGGCCGGGAAGGCCGTCAGCCGTCCAGCCGAACAGCAGAGCCGCACCGGCCTGCACCACCATCGTGACACGCAGGGACCAGGGCTCCAGAGCCGCCAACCGCCGGTGCAGCGCGAGCAGCGGTTCAGGTCCGTGGGCCCGACTACTCATCAGCACAGCCAGACCGCGAACCAGTCCGAACACCAATCCGGCGCACAGGGCAAAACCAGCGGATCCGCTGAGCGCACCCAGCACCGGCGTCAGATAGACGGCGGCGGTCATCACGTAGGTGGCGAGCCCCACGCCGATCTGCGCACCGAAGCCGGACGCGTACACCCAGCGCCGATAGCCGCCGATCCACCGTTCGTTGACCTGGCGCGGAATCAACGGCAGCCGCACGCCGAACGACCTCGAATCGGCAGCGAGAGTGATCAGGCAGCACACGAGAGCGCACAGCGCGACCGTCGACGATCCGAACGCCAAGGCAGACACCACCATCGCACCGGCTGCGCCGATCGCCCCCAGAAGGGCGCCGCCGGCGACCGATCCAATTCCGAACCACAGCGCCGTCATCGGGTAACGGTGGCCGCGGGAGCGCTCGCTGAACGGATTGATCGCCGAGATCATAGAAAGGCCGCACGGCGACCACACGCCACGGAACGCGGCAGCACCGGCCACCAGCAGGACGGCGGCCAGAACAACCGGGTGCCCGAAATACGCCGCGGTCATGCCGACACGACCACCGATCGGGATCCGATCAGCGGATTGGGTCCTGCAGGAGCGATGTTGATCGCGAACACTTCGTATTCATGGTGCCCCGGCGACGAATCGACGACGATCTGGAAGCCGTGGTTGCCGGTGATTCCGTACACGCGGTTCACGTCGGCACGCGGTCGCCCGGTCGGGAACCACCGGATTCCGACACCGTCCCGATAGACCGCCACCGATATCGCTGTGCCCGGCTGGTCCGGGTCGAACGCCCATCCTCTCAGGACTGCCGCGCCCTTGACCGTCGAAACCTGGTCCAGAACTCCGATCGGCAGTCTCCCGGGAACGACTGTGCGTGAGCTGCCGATCAATGGATTTCCTTGACCACCGCCAACGTTGATGCCGTACACGTCCACCCGGTGGGCTCCGGCCGATGCCGCCACCGTGAAGTCGAATCCGTGCCGACCGGCAATTCCGTAGACCCGGTTCACGTCGGCACGGGCGACGGGAGTCGGGAACCACCGCACGCCCACTCCGTCGAGGTGAAGGGACACCGGGATGGAGGTCGACGGCTCATCGCGATCGAAGACCCAGCCGCGAATCCGCAGACCTCCACCCGGCGCCGGCGTGACCGAATCGAGGTGACCGATCGGCTGAGCAGACGGCGATGCCACCGTGACGGTCCTTGAACCGATCTGGGCGAGTCCCGGACCACCGGCGACGTTCACCGCCTCCACTGCCACCGTGTGCCGCCCCGGCTTGGCCGGAACGGTGAAGTCGAATCCGTGGGTGCCATTGATTCGGAAGGAACTGTTGACATCGGAGCGGGCGGTCGTCGTGGTCGAGGAATGGACGAGCGTCCCGTCGAGCTTGATGTTCATCCTGAGCGCGGTCGCCGGCTGATCAGGGTCGAACGCCCACCCTCGTACGCGTACTGACGAACCGGCGACGGCGGCCGAATCCAGCGCACCCTTGGGCGCGACCCCGACGCACGGCGCGCTGTGACTTGCGGTGGCGTTGTCGGTGGCGCTGGAACTCGTACAGATGCCGCCGTACTGCTGCCACGGCGGCGTGCAGGAGATGATCCGGCAGACCACCGGGCCGGTCTGCTCGTAGGGAATGTCGAGGTTGCACTGCCCATATCGGAATTGGTTGCAGGCGATCCGCCGGGAGTCGCAGGTGCCGGAAGCGCAACTGCATTTCCAGCCGCCCCCTACATAGGCGTTGCAATCGATGTAGTAGCGGGCCGAACCGCCGCAGAAGGATGAGTTGTCCGCCTTCCACCAGCCGCCGATGAAGGAATTGGGAGGGCAGCTGTTGAGGCCCGAATTGATGGTGCAGCAGAAGACCGAATAACCGTCGGCGCAATTCGGTGCCGCTCCACAGACCGAGTCGTAGGCGCTGGCCGGCTTCACCAGATATCCCCAGGGATTGACCGCCAGGGCGGCTCCCACCACGGCCGCCCCGGCGAGGAATCCACGCCGGGACCCATCAGTTTCCTTGCCGCGTCTGCTGATCTTGTTGACCAGTCGCTCGGTCAATGTCATGTTCATGACGAGCTCATTTCGACGAGTTCGAGCACCTTGTTGACCTGTACGACCATGCCGGCGACCTTGTGCTGCGATCCCAGGACGACGTACAAGCACATCGGCCGATCGCCCTCGGTGAAGAAGTATTGTGCGCCCGTTTGCCCGGGCAATATCCGCTGCAGACCGTTGGCATTGAATCGGGAAGCCGTGACCTCCGGCCGACCCTGTGGGCTGTACAAAGCTGATCCCAGGCATTCCGGCCCGAATTCCAGCAACGCGATGAAAGTGTTCGTGCTGCGCATCCGCTCCACGGCTCCCGAACCGTAGTCCCCTCGGGTGGCAGGCAGCGCGAAGTTGGCCAGGTGCATGACGGGCAACGTCTGCTCACCCAGCCAGCCCGGGGATCCGGCCGCCAGAGATCGGGCCTGCGGTGTGTCAGCGACAAGCGGCTCGCTGCGGCGATAGATACGCCCTTCCCATCCCGGCGGCGGTCGGACCGAGAACCCGTGCCCTTTCAGGACGGGCGACGTGGGTGCGGTCATCGCGCAGTCTCCGATCGGGCCGTTGGAAAGCCGATCAATTCCGGGCCTGGAGAGGAGGTTTCGTCGTTCCCGTCGAATACAGGCTGGCGTGTCCAGGAGCGATGCCGGCCGTGAGCAGAACGCGGTCCACGTCGACCTCTCGGTCCGCGTCCTTGCGGGGTTTGAGTATCGGTCCATCGCGGCGGGCCGCGAGGTCGCCCCGGGACTGGTACACCAGACCCGACACCTGCGTCAGCGACGTGCCCGAACCTTCGCCCTTGATGGTGTCGGAACCTCCGTCCACCACGACGACGTACGGTGACCCGGGTACGGCGTAGTCCTCCCATGCCTGGCTCGACATCACCAGGTCGACGCCGCTCGGGCAGAGTTCCCGGAGTAGGCCGATGCTCTCGGCGCCGGCGTCTTTGGTGACCACCAACACCCGCCCGCTGCCGACGATCGACATTTCGCGACGCTGCGCGAAGTCCTCCCAGAATCCCGAGCAACCGGCGCAGCCGGACGACAGGAAGACCAACACGGTGTCGAGGCCGGTGCCGGTGACCCGCACGGAGATGACCTCACCGTTCAGCCCTTCGCCGAGAATGTCGTGACCGGGTCCCCACTCGGACTGCTGCGTCAAGGTCGTGGAGCCGGACCGGGCCGGCGCGGGCGGCATCACTCCGTCAGCGGTGCGGAACGGCGGCGCGGACGGCGGCGTGGACATCGGCGCACCGCCATCCAAGGTGTGCAATTGCCTGAGCACCGTTGCATACGCGCGCAGCAGACCGGCGACGAGAACGCACAGGATCAGCAGGATCACCGTTTCGACCACTATCAGCACCGTCATCGGATTGCTCCCACCTTTGCGTCGAGATTCAATAACTCCGGCAGTGCGGTCATCAACAGGTATCCCAGCCAGGCCAGGACGAGAACGGCGATGGGCAGAAGAACGGCCGCGATACCACCCCTGCCCAACTCGTGAACCAACGAGGGTGTGGGCCAGATCGTGGCTGCTCCCGCTATCAGGGCTGCCCCGACATCGACTCCGACATGCCAGTTGCTGGCCGGCTCGGCCGAGGAACCGAAACATCCACAGTCCTGACCGGGTGCGTACCGAACCAACCTCCAGGCGACCACGCCAAGGATCACGTAGGCCAGAGCCACCAGACCAGCCGGTACTGCGCCGCCGACGACGACGGCCAGCAGTGCGAGGCCGATCTCCGTGACACCGAACGTCCGGATGACCAGCGTCTTGGCAAGCGATCGCGCGCCGGGCAGACGGGTCGCGGCGAACGCCGCGACCGTCGCCTTCGGGGCGGCCACCTTCGTTCCACCGGCCACTGCGAGCAGCACCGCACAGGCACCCAACAGACCCACCATGACGCTCCCCGTGGACCACTCCGAATTCCGCCGACAGCTGCCGGTGATAATTCCGTACAGTAACCCAACGCACACTTTCCGGCGCGAGGGCCTTGGGTTGAGCCGTCCCGGAGCCCGCTCGTGGTCAGGCCCGGATCGCTCGTCGCGGATCGCTGACTCACAGTCTTCAGGGGATGAAGATTGCTTCGATGGGCTGCTCGAACAACCGGGCGATGCGGAATGCCAGTGGGAGGCTGGGATCGTAGCGACCGGTCTCCAGGGCATTGACCGTTTGGCGTGACACATCGAGCTTGTCGGCCAATGCGCCCTGGGTCCAGCCGTGCTTTTCGCGGAGCGCCCGCAGGGTGTTGTCCACGTCGGTCAACGCCTGGCGGTGATCGCGGACGAGATCAGCCAGCCGAGCATGCCCGCGCCGTACGTGATCCATCCGGCCAATCTCATGTCCAGGCCGGCGATGCCGAGAAAGCCGAGGGTGATCGCCGTGATCATTGCGACCGCGAAGCCGACGCCGATGCCTTGCAACAGCTTCTGCTGCTGGTATTCGTCGACACGGGCCAGATGACGCGACACCGCTCGAAGTACCCAAAGGGCGGGGACGACAGGCAACAGAGCCCATAGGAACCGCCAGGCACTTGTGCCGTCGATGTCACCGAAAATCACGACCAGGATCAGCACCACGCCGTACCCGAGGATGCCGGGGAAGAAGTCCAGGAAGTAGGCGCGGGCCCTGGCGGAATCGCCGCGACTGCGGTTGGTCTTGTCAAGGTTGTTTGTCATGTCTTCAGCGTCCATCCACAGTCGGGATCTGTCAAGCACGCTTGTCACGCCGGAGGCGTCTTGATGTGCGCCGTATGGTCCTGAAGTGCGCGTCGACCACGCCATCCACGCGTGGCGATGTCGCGACATTCCGACGAAATAAGCCCCCCACCTGAGTTCTCAGGTGAGGGGCTTGCTGTGTCGGGATGACAGGATTTGAACCTGCGACCCCTTGACCCCCAGTCAAGTGCGCTACCAAGCTGCGCCACATCCCGGCCGCCCGGCAAACCGGGCCAACCCAGACTACCGCAGCAGAGCTGACGATGAGCACAGTCCGCACTCGCGGCAACGGATCGCGCAACGACCGGAGGCCTGTTGCAGACCAATCAGATCGGCCCGGCGCTGGCCTGTGCTGCTGGTGCCGACCGGGGGCCGCCCTGATGGTCACGACGACGGACTCGGCAATGGCAGGCAGGGTCACCCAGGTGCTGGTGTTGATCCCACTGCCCTGGTCCGAGCCGTCGCCATGTCGTCCCGGTGGATTTGTTCGCCGCCGGGCACTGCCCGCCGACGCCGCGGGTCTACCGGACTGAGCAGATCGGGATGGTCGGGATCTACTTCTTCGCGCCGCGCTTCTCCCGCACCCTGACGTTGACCCGAACCGGAGATCCCTTGAACCCGAAGTCTTCCCGGAGCCGACGCTCGATGAACCGACGGTAACCGGCCTCGAGGAAACCCGTGGTGAACAGCACGAAGGTGGGCGGTCGAATACCGGCCTGGGTGGCGAACATGACCCGCGGCTGCTTGCCGCTGCGCACGGGGGGCGGCGTGGCAGCAATCAATTCGCCCAGCCAGCTGTTCAATCGCCCGGTCGGAATCCGCCGGTCCCACGACTCCAGGGCCGTCCGCAGCGCCGGCGCCAACCGATGCACCGCCCGTCCGGTCTTGGCGGAGATGTTGATGACCTCGGCCCACTGCACGCGGTTGAGATCGCGGTCGAGTTCACGCTCGATCTCGGTGCGTCGGTCGGCGTCCACCAGATCCGCTTTGTTCATCGCGACGACGAGTGCGCGCCCGGACTCGATCACCATGGTGATGACGCGCTGGTCCTGCTCCGACAACGGTTCCGAAGAGTCGATCAGGACGACAGCGACCTCAGCGGATTCGAGTGCCGACTGGGTGCGCAGGGAGGCGTAGAACTCCATTCCCTTGGCCTGATTCACCCGACGACGCAGGCCCGCCGTATCGACGAACCGCCAGACCTCCCCGTCCAGGTCGACCAGCGAGTCGACCGGGTCGATGGTGGTGCCGGCCACCGAATCGACGACCGATCTCGATTCGCCGGCCAGTTTGTTGATCAACGAAGACTTGCCCACATTGGGCTTGCCGAGCAGAGCGACCCGGCGGGGGCCGCCCTGGTTCGCGGCGAACTCCGACGGCGCCTCGGGCAGTGCGGCCATGATGGCGTCGAGCAGGTCGCCCGATCCGCGGCCGTGCAACGCCGACACCGGAAAGGGCTCGCCGAGGCCGAGGTTCCACAACGCTGCGGCATCGGCGAGGGTCCGCTCGTCGTCGACCTTGTTCGCCACCAGAATCACCGGCACCTTCGATCTGCGCAGCACCCTGGCGATCGCCTCATCGGTGTGAGTGGCGCCGACCGAGGCATCGACGACGACCATCACCGCGTCTGTGGTCTTCATGGCCCGTTCGGCCTGCAGGGCGACCTCACCGGCCAGACCCTCGGCGTCGGGCTCCCAACCACCGGTGTCGACAACGGTGAATCGGCGACCGGCCCAGAGTGCGTCGTAGGAGACACGGTCCCTGGTGACGCCGGGAATGTCCTGTACGACGGCCTCACGGCGGCCGATGATCCGGTTCACCAGAGTCGATTTGCCGACGTTGGGGCGGCCGACAATCGCCAAGGTTGGCGCTGGGACCACGATTCCGTCCTCGGCCTCACCGTCGCCGAGGTCTTCCCAGCCCGAAAATTCTGTTTCCTCCGACCAGATACCGTCTCCTGCAGAGGATTCCGCGATTCCGTCGCTCGGTTCACTCACGTTCTTGCCTTCTTCCAATGGATACCGCATTCACAGCAACTGATGTCCGACCCTTCCCGAAGTCGGGCGGGTCAGCGGGCGACGGCGGGGTCGGCTATTTTCGCATCCAACTCGAGCACCAACTCGGACAACCGCTCTCGGATGAGATCGGTGGTGGCGTCGACGACGGTCCTGCCGGAACCGGCCGGAACGGCGAAAGGTGCTCCGATGAGAATTCGGACCGGCGGGCGGAACCGTCGCCGCCTGCCTTCCGGCCGTGCCGTGCCCCGGACCGCGACAGGAAGCACGGCTGCACCTGCCCGCACTGCCAGCCAGCCGGCGCCCCCGGAAATGTTCTGCACATTTCCGGCTCCCCTGGTGCCCTCGGGAAAGATTCCGATGGCACCACCGGCTTTCAGTTGAGCCAGCGCCTCGAGTAGCGGCTTACGATCCGGAACGTCACGGCGGATCGCGTATTGCCCGACATTGCGAAGCAGCCAGCCCATCGGTCCGGTGACGGCCTCGGCCTTGATCAGAAACGAGACCCGGCGCGGCAGCGCACCGAACAGTGCCGGTCCATCGAAGAAATTCGAATGATTGGCCACCACGACCAACGGTCCATCGCCTGGAACCCGGTCGATTCCCTCCACCCGCTGGCGATACATCAACAGCGAGAGCGAAATACCGATCCGTCGGCCGCGGTCCATGCCTTTCGGCCCGGCAGAACCAGGGGTGGGATCGGATTCTCCACCCAGCCGCATCCACCTCATCGAATACCTCGAGAAGCGGCCAGCTGCAACACCTTGGCGACCGTTTCAGACAGTTCGAGAGACGAGGAATCCAGGACCACTGCGTCGGACGCAGCTTGCAGGGGCGCATGGGTGCGGCTGGAGTCGTGCAGGTCGCGTCGGTGAAGATCTTGGGCGACAGCGGTCAAGTCGGAACCGGCATTGGACGAACCCATTGCAGCACCGACGTTCTGAGTGTGGCGCCGCCGAGCCCGCTCTCCGGCGTCAGCGGTCAGGTAGATCTTGAGTTCGGCATCCGGCGCGATGACGGTGCCGATGTCCCGGCCCTCCACCACCATGCGTCCCGAATGCGCCAGAGTCTGCTGCCGCTCGAACAACCAAGCACGCACGCCGGGATTGGCCGAAACCGGCGTTACGGCCAGGGTCACCGGCTGGTCACGAATTTCGTCCGTCACGTCCTGCGCCGCCAACACGTACTGCTGATTCTCCGGACTCAACGGTGCCGAAAACTCCAGGCCCCGAAGCACCGTCGCTACCGCGCAGTCGTCGACGGGATCGATTCCGGCGCGCAGCACGGCCAGGGTCACCACCCGATACATTGCGCCGGTGTCCAAGTAACCGGCGCCCAATTCACCGGCCACCCGGCGGGCAACGGTGGACTTTCCGGTTCCGGACGGCCCGTCGATCGCAATGACAAAAGAACCGACGGCGCAGGGGTTGTTCCGCTGCCCTCGCGGAGCGATGTTCATAGGCCGACTGCCTTGTAGAGCAGGGCTATTTCCACCGGATTGAGCTTGCGCAGCGTCCCGGGCCGCTGATGTCCGAGCTGGACGTCGCCGATCTTCGTGCGCACCAGGCGAGAGACCGGGTGACCGACCTCGCCGAGCATCCGTCGGACGATGTGTTTACGGCCTTCGTGGAGGACGACCTCGACGACGGCCCGCCCCGCGTGCAGGTCGACCACCTCGAAATGGTCGACCTTGGCGATTCCGTCGTCCAGTTCCACCCCGGCGCGCAGCCGTCGGCCCAGGTCACGCGGGACCGGGCCCGGGATCTCGGCCATGTACGTCTTCATCACGTTGTAGGAAGGGTGGGTCAGTCGGTGCGCGAGTTCACCGTCATTGGTGAGCAGCAACAGGCCTTCGGAGTCCATGTCCAGACGTCCCACGTGGAACAGTCGCTCCGGACGATCGGCGAGCAGCTGACCGATGTGCGGCCGACCGAGGTCGTCCGACATCGTCGAGAGCATTCCGGGCATCTTGTTCAGCGCCAGGTAGACCTGGTCCTCCCGCAGCACGATCCGATTTCCGTCCACATGGACGACAGCATTCTCCGGATGGATTCGGAGTCCCATTTCTTTGACGACCAGTCCATCGACCTTCACCCGGCCGAGCCGGATCAGTTCCTCGGCTTTCCGACGGGAGGCGACACCGGCCGCAGCCAGAACCTTCTGCAGCCGAATGCCTTCGGCACTTTCGTCCGGGTCCAGATCACCTTCGTTGATCCGGCCGGTGTTCTTGAGATGGGTGGTGCGCTTTTTGGGCGAATGGTCATTCATCGTCGAGTGAGTCAATTTCCGGGAGCAGGGGGCCAAGGGACGGAAGGTCCTCGAGGCTGGACAACCCGAGTCGTTCGAGAAACAGCTCGGTGGTGCGGTAAAGCAGCCCGCCGGTTTCGGCGTCCTGCCCAACTTCTTCGATCAAGCCGCGAGCGACAAGAGTGCGGATGACGCCGTCGACATTGACTCCTCGAACGCCGGCGATTCTGGCCCGGGTCACCGGCTGCCGATACGCGATGACCGCCAGCGTCTCCAATGCCGCCTTGGAAAGCCGGCTCTGTTGGCCGTCCAGGACGAATCGTTCGACAATGGGGGCGAACCGATGCCGGGTGTAGAACCGCCAGCCCAGTCCTACCTGCCGGAGCTCGATCCCGGACCCGGCCGTTGTGTAGCGACGAGCCAGTGCGATCAATTCCGCCTGCACCCGGTCCGATCCATGACCAAGGGCCGTGGCCAACGCCGCTTCGGTGACCGGTGAGTCGACGACCAGCAGAACTGCTTCCAGCGCACCGACCACGTCGTCTTCGGCGACGATGCCGACAGCGGCCTCCAGCGGCAGGTCTTCCAGCGCGACGTTCAGCTCGATGTCGGGAGTCATTCGTACTCCTCGTCCGCCGCGGTTCCGGAACCGTCAGCGCAATCACCGGTCCAGCGAACCGTCAACAGCCCCAGGGGTTCTGGTTGATCGAAGGCGACCGCGGCTTCCCGGTACAGATTCAACAGGCCGAGGAACCGCGCGACGACCTCCATGGTCTGGGTGCAGCCGGCAATCAGTTCGCCGAACGTCGCGAGGCCACGCCGCGACAACATCTCGCGGATGGCCGCGGTGTGCAGTGCGACCGACACCGGCGAGGAATGGATGTGGTCCAGCGAGACCCTCGGTGGCGGGGGCCGGGGCCGGAATACGCCGGCTGCCATCTCCGCGAAAACCGATGCATCCAGGCCGATCTCCACTTCGGGAAGCAGCCCCAGATAGCGGTTCTCCAGGGTGACCGCGCGCGGATACCGGCGCAATGCGGTGGTCTCGAGTTCTTGGAAAAGAATGGTGGCCTGCTGATAGGCGCGATAGGCCAGCAGCCGGGCGAACAACAGATCACGGGCTTCGAGCAGGTCGATGTCCCCGTTGTCCTCCACTTCGCCGTCCGGCAACAACCGCGCTGCCTTCAGATCCAGCAGCGTCGCGGCCACCACCAGGAACTCGGTGACAACGCCGAGGTCGACGCCGGGCCCGAGGTTTCGGATGTGCCGGATGAAATCGTCGGTGACGGTATGCAGCGCGACCTCGGTCACGTCCATGCGGTGCTGGCCGATCAGCTGCAGCAGCAGATCGAACGGGCCCTCGAAGTTCGCCAGGTGCACATGGAAGGACGAACGCCCGCCGAGCGGTACCGACGGATCCTCATCCAGCGACACAGCGGCCGGGGTGATCGTCCCCGCCCGCGTGGTCATCTCGCGATCACTTCCCGCGCCAACGTGCGGAACGCCTCTGCAGCAGGCGAAGTGGGCGCATAGGTGGTGATCGGCTCGCCCGCGACCGTGGTCTCGGGAAACTTCACCGTCCTGGAGATCACCGTGTCGTAGACGTCATCGCCGAAGCGCTGCACCAGCATCGCGACCACGTCACGGGCGTGCACGGTCCGGCCGTCGAACATGGTGACCAGCACGCCGTCGATCTGCAGATCCGGGTTGATCCGGTCCTTGACCTTGTCGATGGTGTCGACCAGCAGCGCCACCCCGCGGAGGGAGAAGAATTCGGCGGCCACCGGCATGATCACGCCGTGGGCGCAGGCGAGCGCGTTGACCGTCAGCAACCCGAGTGACGGCTGGCAGTCGATCAGGATGTAGTCGTACTCGTGCAGCATTGGCCGCAGCGCGCGAGCCAACGTGTGCTCGCGCCCGACCTCGTTGATCAGTTGCACTTCGGCGGCAGACAGGTCGATGTTGGCCGGCAACAGATCCAGGTTCTCGACGCGCGTCGGAACCAGCACGTCGGTGATGGTGGTGTCGCGCTCCAACATCAGGTTGTAGACCGTTCGTTCCAGTTCGTGCGACGGCACGCCCAGCCCGGCGGAGAGCGCGCCCTGCGGATCCAGATCAACCACCAGGACCCGACGTCCGTATCCGGCCAGCGCGGCGCCCAGATTGAGGGTGGACGTGGTCTTGCCCACCCCCCCCTTCTGGTTGCAGAGGGCGATCACTCGCGCCGGCCCGTGCGACGTCAGGACCGCAGGCTCCGGAATGTACCGACCCGGTCGCCCGGTCGGCCCCAGTTCTGCGCGGACGGCCGCCGGCTTGGCGATCAGGGCCGGAACGACTTCCTGTTCAGCCGTGGTGGCCGGAACCTGTTCAGCCGTGTTGGCCGGAACCGCAGGATCGATCGGGATCAGATCATCGTCGTCCGCAGGCCGAAATCCTGCTGTCGCTTCTTCGATGGCTAAGGATTCTTCGACCATCGGATCAGGTGTCGGTTCGTCCTCCGAGGGCCGCGGCGTCCCGGCGGCGGCGATCCACGCCGCGTCGTCCGGATAGCTCATCGGTCCCGATACTCCCACTGGTCTCCAGTCGTCATCCCGACGACCATCCCAGGGTAAAGGGGCGAGCGCCAAAGGACCAATGCGACCCGCCCAGTTCTTCACCGGGCACGGGGATGCGCCATCGCGTACACCTCGCGCAGGGCATCGACGGTGACCAGGGTGTAGATCTGAGTCGTCGTCACGGAGGCGTGGCCGAGCAGTTCCTGGACGGAACGCACGTCGGCTCCGCCCTCCAGCAGGTGAGTGGCGAACGAGTGGCGCAAGGTGTGCGGCGAGACGGAACCGCGATTCTCGGCGATGCCCGCCCGGTCGGCTGCATCCCGCAGCACCTGCCAGGCGGACTGGCGGGAGAGTCGACTGCCCCGGACGTTCAGAAACACCGCCGCCGTCCCCTTGCCGGCCGACGCCAGGGCGGGTCGACCGCGAACCAGATAGGCCGACAACGCCGAGGAGGCGAACGACCCGACCGGCACCATTCGCTCTTTGGAACCTTTGCCCCGCAACCGAACCACCGGCACGTCGGTACTCGGCAGATCATCGAGGTCCAGGCCGACCGCCTCGCTGATCCTGGCGCCGGTGGCATACAGGAATTCCAGGAGGGCTCGATCCCGCAGCGAGCGGGGATCGTCCCCGGACGCCGATTCCAGGATCGCCGTCACCAGTTCGACGGGTAGCGCCTTGGGGAGCCGCTTGGCTGCCGTCGGAGGATGCACGTCCCCGGACGGATCTATTGCGGTCGCCGACTCGGCCAGCAGGAATCGATGCCAGCCGCGCACCGCGACCACCGCTCTGGCCGCCGACGACGCGGCCAGCGCCGGGTGTCCGTGCCATCCCTCGCGCAGGGACACCAGGAAACCGCTGACGTGATCGGCTCGAATGTCGCCGACCGACTCGATTTCGCTGATCGCGCAGTACGAGAGGTACCGCTCCAGGTCGCGTCGATAGGCCAGCAGGGTGTTGCGTGCCACGCCGCGTTCGACGGCCAGATGGTCGAGGTAGCTCCGCAGGGCAGCCCGCAGGGCTGGCGACGGGCGCGGCTCGTCCTCCGGCGCGGGCACCGGCGCCTGATCACCGGCATCGGGCAGGACGTCGGTCAGGGGTTCATCCATTGTGGGGCAGGACGGCAGCCAACCCCACACCGGGACCGACGTGCACCGTGCCCGCACCGTCGGTCCAGGGGTCATCCGCCGAACGTAGGGCCGAGCCGGATCGCCGGACAATGGATGCCGCCAGCAAACCGGCAACGGTGGACGCGTTCACAATGCTGCCGGCCAGCGCCGCATCGACAGCAGCGGCCAGCGGCACCCGCACGATCTTGAGATCGGCTTCCTCGTGTTCGATCGTCCCTTGGCGCCCTATATCGGTCAGACCGGTGGCCAAGAACACTCGAACCACTTCATCGGTAAACCCGGGCGAGGCTGCGACATCGACGAGCAACGACCAGGTCGCAGCATGCAGTCCCGTCTCCTCCCCCAACTCCCGCTCGGCTGCCGACCGGGCGGATTCGCCGTCGACGTCCATCAGGCCGGCGGGCAATTCCCAGAGCCGTCGGCGCAGGGGATGCCGGTACTGCTCGATCAGCACCACCGAATCGTCTTCGTCGAGCGCGACCACAGCAACGGCGCGCTGGTGCTCCACCACCTCCCGGTTCGCGGTACCCCCGCCGGGCATCACCAGGGTGTCGATGCGAACGCTGGCGACCTTGCCCTCGAACACGCGCTTGCTTTCCACCACCGAGAACAGTTCGTCGGACGCGTGCGCCTCGCTCACAGCGCCGGCACCCGAAGGCCGAGCTCAGGTACCTCTGCAAATGCGGTTTTCGTTGCCTCGGACAGACTGGTTTCGCTGTCCTTGGATTCTTCGGGCGGAATCGGCAACCTTTCCGATTCCAGATAGTCCAGCGCAGCTCGGACGAATGAGAAGAAGAGCGGATGCGGCCGAGTCGGCCGGGATTTGAATTCTGGGTGCGCCTGAGTGGCTACCAGGTAGGGGTGCTGCGAACGATCCATTTCTACGAACTCCACCAGCGACGAATCCGGCGAGACGCCAGACAGATGCAATCCGGCCGCTTCCAGCCGGTCCCGATAGGCGTTGTTGACCTCGTAACGGTGCCGATGGCGCTCGGTCACCGTCGACGAGCCGTAGATCTCCGCGACCAGGCTGCCCTGCGCGAGTCGCGCAGGATACGAGCCGAGCCGCATCGTTCCGCCCATGTCCTTGGTTCCGGAGACGACGTCGGTCTGGTCGGCCATGGTTGCGATGACCGGGTCTGCGGCATTCGCGTCGAACTCGGCGGAATTCGCACCGCCCAGACCGGCAAGGTTCCGGGCGACCTCGATGACGATGCATTGCAGGCCCAGACACAGTCCCAGCAAAGGGATCTTGTTGACCCGTGCGTACTGGATCGCACCGAGCTTGCCCTCGATGCCGCGCACTCCGAATCCACCGGGAACAAGCACGCCCTGCACGTCCGAAAGGGCGGCTGCGGCTCCGGCCGGCGTTCCACAGGTATCCGAGGCCACCCAGACGATCTCGACCTTCGCCCGGTTGCCGAAACCACCGGCCCGGAGCGCCTCGGTCACCGACAGGTAGGCGTCGGGCAGATCGATGTACTTCCCGACCAAGGCGATTCGCACTGTCTCGGACGGGCGATGCACCCTTTCCAGGAGATCGCCCCACAGCGTCCAGTCCACGTCCTTGAACGAGAGGCCGAGACGACGCACGACATAGGCATCCAGGCCCTCGGTGTGCAGCACCTTCGGGATGTCGTAGATGGAGGGTGCGTCCGGACACGCGATGACCGCCTCGGCATCGACATCACACATCAGCGATATCTTGCGTTTGAGCGCTTCGGGAATGTCCCGGTCCGCACGACAAACCAGCGCATCGGGCTGAATTCCGATGTTTCGCAGCGCTGCGACCGAATGCTGGGTCGGTTTGGTCTTGAGTTCGCCCGACGGGGCGAGGTACGGGATCAACGAGACATGCAGGAAGAAAACGTGGTCGCGCCCTAGATCATGACGGACCTGACGAGCCGCTTCCAGAAATGGCAGCGATTCGATATCACCTACGGTGCCGCCGATTTCGGTGATCACCACGTCGGGGCCGACCCCATCGGGACCAGCTTCGGCCATCGCGGTGATGCGATCTTTGATCTCATTGGTGATGTGCGGAATGACCTGGACAGTATCGCCCAGGTACTCACCGCGGCGTTCTCTGGCGATCACCCGCGAATAGACCTTGCCGGTGGTGACGTTGGCGTCCTCGGACAGATCCCGGTCCAGGAACCGCTCGTAATGACCGATGTCCAGGTCCGTTTCGGCTCCGTCCTCGGTGACGAACACCTCGCCGTGCTGGAACGGGTTCATGGTGCCCGGATCGACGTTGAGATAAGGGTCCAGCTTCTGCATGGTGACGCGGAGCCCACGCGAGGTCAGGAGCCGACCGAGGCTGGACGCGGTCAGCCCCTTACCCAGAGACGACGCGACGCCGCCGGTGACGAAGATGTGTTTCGTGGTTCGTACCGTTACCGGCAAGACAACTCCCGTGTGCTCGAAGGCCAAGGCTTTCACAGATGCTCGGCATTCGGCCGGACGACCAATGCTCCACGGGATTTCACCCTAACACCAAACAGCCACCACCACACCGAAGAGCCACCGCCACACCACCGAAGGGTTACCGCCACACCGAAGACCTGGCGGAGACGACGGCGCGATGGCGCTGGCGCACCGAGATTCCGCGACCTGGCGGCCGGTGGTCGACCCGATCAGGTGGCCGGACTCTGAATCCGAGCCGCCTGACGGGCGGCTCGAGCCGCGAGCAGGTCGCGGAAACGACAAAGGCCCGACCGTCGCACACTGACGGAGTCGAGCCCTTGTCGATGCTTGTTGGGATGATCAGCCGACGCCCAGCGTGGGCACCTGAGCCTGCGCGCTGGCGGCAAAGCCGTAGCGGCCGACGCCACCGCCGTTCTGCTCCACCAGTGCAAGCACGGTGGCCAAGCGACCGGACGAGGTGTCGACATCATCGACCGTGCTGACCGCGGCGCTGTACGCCGCGTTCTTCCGGAGTACACCGACCGTGCCGGTGGCTGCCTCGGAACCGGAATTGCCGGCAACCACCACTCCCCCGGCGGACTGCTTCAGCTGGTTCGCGAGATCCGCGATCGCCGCGGCCCGGTCTCCCTCGGATCCACCGGTCACCGCGCCGCCGGTCAGAATGACGACCAGGCGCCCGGGAACCACCACGCCCGAGGTCTGCAAGAACCCACCGCCGGCGAGGGCTGACAACGCCGCTGTGGCCTGGTCGGTCTTGGTGGCGGTCTTCCCGTTCTTGTCGGTCAACAGAACGGACGCCAGTAACCCGCCCGCAACCGCACCGACCTGCGAGACGGCGGGCAGCTTGGCGCCGGTGGGGAGCACCCGCGCCGCAAGCGTGCGCAGATCGTCGGCATGGCTCGGATCGGCGAAATTCGCGGTCAACTGGATCTGCGCCGTGACTTTCGAACCCGAACGAGCCAGCAGTGACAGGACCGCGTTTCGGGCTCCCGGGTCGGCGTCCTGGGTGCTGATCAGGACGACCGTGGTGTTCGGAAGGGTGCCGCGAACCGCAAGACTGCTCACCGACGCCGAGAATTTATCGTCCGATGAGACTCGAGCGGTCAGGGAGGAATTGTCTGTCGACAATTGGTCGTTCTGACTGGAAAGGCTGGTCTTGTCCGTCTGCAATCCGGCTAGAATCGGCGATGAAATCTTCGTCGCTCCCAGTATGATTCCCAGCGCCAAAGCCAGAAAAATTGCGGCCAGCGAAACGATGTGATATCTCATTGAAATCATGAGAACAACCCCTTGGTCCAATTGACGAATTCATTCCACCATTGCCGAGCCAGGTCGATGTAGGTGTGCGACACATCGGATACCAACAGAGCCCCGATGATCGCGGCCACGGCCGCTATCACCAGCAGCATCACCACCCACCAGGAGATCCGAGCGCGATAGAGCCGGGCGACCGCCGGGCCTTCGACGATCTTGTTGGCCACCCGCATGCGAACAAGGAAGGTGGACGCCGATCCGCTCTTCTGGTCGAGGAGATCGGTCAACGTCGCGTGCATGCCGACCGTGACGATGAGGCTTGCTTCCCTGGCGTCGGCCAGGAGCAGCGCAAGGTCCTGGGTGCTGCCGGTGGCCGGAAAGGTCACCGCACCCAGACCCAGGTCCTGAAGACGCTCGAGTCCCGGTGCGTGGCCGTCGATGTCGGCCGGGATCACAACTTCCGCGCCACCTCGCAGCGTGTCCGGCCCGATCTCCTCCGGATTGCCGATGATGAGCTGCGGTTTGTAACCGGCCTGCCGGAGCGCGTCAGCGCCGCCGTCGACACCGATCAGAACGGGATGATAGTCGGAGATGTATTTCTTGAGGGATTTCAGTTCGGCCCTGGTATCGGCCGACGCCGCGACGATCAACACCTGGCGGCCGGCGATCTTCGTTGCGATCTCCGGAATACCCACGCCGTCGAGCAGCAATGTGCGTTCACGTTTCATGTATTCGATGGCGTTGGCTGCAAACGCCTCCAATTGCGCGGACATACCCGCCTTGGCCTCGATCAGCAGGTCGGCGACGGACTCGGGCGTCTGTTCGAAACCCTCGGCCAAGAGTTCTTCACCCTGATACACCCCGGCGCCGTCGAGACGGATCCTGGCACCGTCCTTGAGACGGGAGAAAATCTTCTCACCGACGTCATCGACAAGGATGATCCCGGACGCCACCAGAATTTCCGGACCGAGGTTCGGGTAGCGCCCCGAGATCGACGGTGCGGCATTGACCACAGCGGTGACGCCGGACTTGACCAGCGCGTCCGCTGTGGCTCTGTCGATGTCGATGTGGTCGATGACAGCGATGTCACCGTCGCCCAATCGACCCAGCAAGGTGCCACTTCGCCGCGCAACTCGCGCGATGCCTGTGACTCCTGGCAACGCACGTGACTGGCGTGACAAGAGTTTCATGTGCCGATGGTGGCAGCTTCCACACCGGAATTGCGGGAGGCGCGACGACGAATCGCCTGATGAGGCAGCAATTCGGCCGGTATCGGTCGCGTTTCAGGCGCCGGCCGACGACGTTTCAGGCGCCGGCCGACGATGCTGAGCTTTGCTGCTACCCGGCCCGCGGGGCGGCTGAGGTCAAGAGCTGGGCGGCGTGAGCGCGGGCTGTGCTGTCGTCCGTGCCACCCAGCATTCGGGCCAGCTCCGACTCCCGGGCCGCGCCCGCTACCTGCCCGACGGCGGACGAGCCGACCGCCTCCCCGGGCCCGGCGTCGACGACATAGTGCCGATCGGCGAACGCTGCGACCTGCGCGAGGTGGGTGACCACGATGACCTGGTGATCTGCAGCCAGCATGGCCAGTCGACGACCGATCTCGGTCGCCGCCCGTCCACCTACTCCCGCATCGACCTCGTCGAAGACGAGAGTTGCAACGGGATCCGCGCCGGCAAGCACCACTTCCACGGCCAGCATGACTCGTGAAAGCTCACCACCGGAAGCACCCTTGGCGATCGGCAGTTCCGGTGCGCCCTGGTGGGCGACCATGGCGAATTCCACCTGGTCGACACCGTCGACGCCCGCGATCACCCAGCTCCGCCCGATGCGCACCGCCTCCGGTGCATCAGGTGCCGCGGCCCGGCTGATCACCTTGACGAGCAGCGTTGCCCGGCCCATCGCCAGCGCAGCCAACTCGCCGGTGGCCCGCTCGGCGAGTTTCGCCGCCGCAACGGTTCGACGTCGGCTCAACTTGCTCGCCGCTTCGGCGACCCCGGCGGCCAGTTCGGCACAGACCTTCCGCAACGCGGCGAGCGTTTCCTCGGACGAATCCAGATCGTGGAGCTCGGTCCGGGCAGCATCTCGCCAAGCCAGGACGGCGTCGACATCGGTGCCGTACCGCCGGGTCAGCCCCTTGAGCATCGCCTGCCGGTTCAGCAGGGTTTCCAACCGGGCGGGGTCTGCGTCGAGGTCGTTCAGGAAGGCAGCCAGATCCGAAGCAGCGTCGACGAGCACAGCGGACACTGTGTGGACCTGCACCGCCAAGGCACTTAGGCGTTCGTCGCCTGCGCTTTCCAATATTTTCCGCGCTCCCTCCACCAGACCGACGGCATCGGGCATCTCTTCTGATGCACCCTCCGGCGCTTCACCGGTGAGAGTTCCCAGCGCAGCTTGCGCCGCCGCGCGCAAGGCGTCGGCGTTCTCCAGTCGACGCACCTCGGCGATCAGATCGACGTCCTCGGCCGGCCCGGGGTCCAGCTTGTCGATTTCCTCGACACCCAGGCGCAGCAGCTGCTCGCGCTGAGCACGTTCCCTGGCATGGGTTGTCCGATCCGCCAGATCGGCGACGGCGCGATGCCATTCGGTGCGCGCGATTCGGTACCCGGCCAGCTCCTGTTCGCAACCCGCGAAGCGGTCGAGCACGGCGCGTTGTTCCGAGCTCCGCAGCAGGCTAATGGCCTCGGACTGACCATGCACCGCAATCAGTGGCTCGGTGATCTCCGAGAGAGTGCCCAGCGGGGCCGAGCGACCGCCGATGTGGGCACGGCTCCGACCGTCGGCGCCAACCGATCGGACCAGGATCATCGATCCGTCGTCGTCAGCAGCGCCGCCCACTGCCTCGAGCAGCTGCCGCTGCCCTGACCCGAGGGGCCCGGCGAATCTGGCTTCGACGACGGCGCGGTCGACGCCGAGCCGCACCCGGCCGGCATCACCGCGGCCGCCCGTCAGCAATCCGAGCGCGGTCACCACCATGGTCTTGCCCGCTCCGGTTTCCCCGGTCACCACGGTGAACCCGGGGTGCGGTTCCAGAATCGCATCCTCGATGACCCCGAGGCCGGTGATGTGGAGTTCGCTGAGCACGGGCGTCACGCTACGGGAGCAGGCCGACGCTCAGTAGCGACGCTCGCGCCAGCCGTGCACCGGCAGCGCGAACTTGGCCACCAGACGGTCGGTGAAAGGCTGTTCGCCGAGCTTGATCATGGTCACCGGTTGTTCCCCGCGGCGGATCACAACCTTCGCACCCGGCGGAACTTCGTGCGTTCGGCGACCGTCACACGCCACGATGGCGTCGTGTCCGGCCGGGTCGACGTGGATCGTCACCGTCGAGTTCGGGGAAACCACCAGGGGTCGGGCGAACAGGGCGTGCGCATTCGAGGGCACGACCAGCAAGGCCTCGACGTCGGGCCACATGATGGGACCACCGGCCGAGAATGCATACGCCGTCGAGCCGGTTGGGGTCGCGCACAGAACGCCGTCGCAGCCGAAGGCCGAGACCCCGCGGCCGTCGACTTCGACGACCACATCAAGGATTCTCTCCCTGGTCGCCTTCTCGACGCTGACCTCGTTCAATGCCCAGCAGGTGTCGAGAACGACGCCGTCGTGTTCGATGGTGACGTCGATCGTCATCCGGTCGGATCGTTGGTACTTCCTGGCGATCAGCGCTGCCAACACCTCGTCAAGGCGGTCCGCCTCGGCCTCGGCAAGAAAGCCCACCCGGCCGAGGTTGATGGCGATCACCGGGGTGCGCAACGGTCTGGCCACCTCTGCGGCACGAAGCAGGGTGCCGTCGCCACCCAGAGCGAGGATCAACTCGACCGGCGAACTGTCTCCGTGCGCAACATCTGCGGCGTCGCTGAGCATCGCCAGGTCCAACTCGGAGCCCTCTCCCGGCAGCGCGAGCAACTCCAACTTCGCCGACTCCAGCACTTCCTTGACATGTCTGGCGGTGGCATAGATGTCGGGCCGCCCGGTGTGGGCGACCAGTAGCACGCGGCGGTCAGTCATGACGGGCCCTCCTCGATGGCGATCCTGATCATCTGCGCGGTTCGCTCCGGATCGACCGGCGTATCCGACCGCAGGTGCGCGAAGAACTCGACGTTGCCGCTCGGCCCCGGCAGCGGTGACGCGACTACTCCCGCCGCACCCCAGCCCAACCGACCGGCGGCCGCAATGACGTCCGAGACGGCACTGGCCCTCAACTCCGGATCTCGTACCACACCGCCCGCACCCAACCGTTCCTTGCCGACTTCGAACTGCGGCTTGACCATCGGCACGATGTCGGCGCCGGGAGCGGTGCAACCGATCAACGCAGGCAGCACCAGGGACAACGAGATGAAGGACAGGTCGGCGACCACCAGATCCACGGGTCCACCGACAACCTGAGGTGTCATCGTCCGCACATTGGTCCGATCGAAGATGCGCACCCGCTCGTCGTTCTGCAGTCGCCAGATGAGCTGACCGTAGCCGACGTCCACGGCCACCACCTCGGCGGCGCCGCGCCGCAGCAGAACATCGGTGAACCCACCGGTCGACGCTCCGGCATCCAGACACCTGCGACCTTCGACGCCGATGTCGGAAAATGCGTCGAGCGCTCCGATCAGCTTGTGCGCTCCCCTGGAAGCCCAGTTCTCGTCGGCCGCGTCGGCGGCGACCAACAGCGGGGCAGCCGGGTCGACGGCGGTCGCCGCCTTTGTCGCGATCGAACCGGACACCAGCACCCGGCCGGCTCTGATCAGCTCGGCTGCCTGGTCGCGGGAGCGGGCCAGTCCTCGTCTGACCAGCTCGGCGTCCAGACGTGCCCGACGCACGTTCAGCGCCCACGATCAGCAGAGAACGAGTTCGGGCGTCCAGGTGTGGACCGGCGTTGGCCGTCTTTGTGCTCCGGCCGGGGTCGCTGGTTCGAACGTTCGCCGTCAGGCTGGGCAACGTTGCCGGTGACCGCCAGCGCGGAGGTCAGTTGCTGGTGGATCTGTTCGAATACTCCGGCGTGTTCGGCGATGGCAAGACTTGCGAGGCGGGTCAGCTCCGAATCGATCGACTCGAAACCGATCGCCGCTGCCGTGGCACCGGCGACGTCGGGCGGTGGAGCGACCGTGGGCACGACCGACACCGGAGGCTCCAGCCGTCGTACTTCACCGTTGTCTGCAGTCATGAATTCCCCGATCGAATTTCGGCGATCATTGCCGACCTATCCGGCGTCCTCGTCGGCGAGTACCCGATCCGCGCCAGTCCCAAATGCGTCAGCGCCGCTGATGCTGCGTCGTCGCCCGGACGAACTGCGGTGACTTGCGTCGACCACATCCGGTGTGCCAGCAGCACCAGCGCTCTGAGGTGGTCTCCATCGTCCATGTCGGCATTCTTGTCGCTCGCGACGAGCACCAGTTCGCCCGCCTCTTCCGACACGGTCCAGGTCCGGTCGTCAACGGCGTCGGAACCGGCGGACAGTGCTGCCACCCGGTTCTCGTCAACCAGACCCCGCAGGTCGAAGGAGACGAAGGACGGCCGCCGACAAGCGGGTGCACGGAGCAGATCTGCGCAAGTGGATACGCCCGTCAGGACCATCAGACTCGGCATGTCCGCCAATACCGCCGCCTCGATGTCGGTGTCCAGTCGATCACCCACAACCAATGGCCGCTTCGCGCCCGAGCGGTGTACCGCCTCGTCGAGCAACGGCCTGTTCGGCTTTCCGGCGACCCGCGGCGTTCGTCCCGTTGCTGCTTTCAGGGCCGCCACCATAGCTCCGTTTCCTGGCAGCAGACCACGATCGGTCGGCAACGTGGTGTCGGTGTTGCTCGCCACCCAATCGGCGCCTGCTCGCAGCGCGATGCACGCCTCGGCCAGCTCCCGCCAACCCGTGTCCGGAGAATGCCCTTGGACGACCGCAACGGGTTGCTCGGCTGCGAGGCGGACCGGTAGGAGTCCGACGTCGGTGACCGCGGCCGACAGCGCCGCTGCACCGACGACGAGCACCGCTGCGCCAGCCGGATGAGCTTGCGCCAACATCGTCGCTGCGGCTTCCGGTGAGGTCAGCACGTCGGTGCCTTGCGCAGCAACGCCCATACCGTTCAGCGCAGTCGCGACCTCAGCAGGCAGTCGAGAAGCGTTGTTGGTGACGAACATCGGCCGAGAGCCGCGGGCCGTGGCGTCGATCAGCACATCGACGACGTGCGGAATGATTCGCTCGCCGAGGTAGATGGTGCCATCGAGGTCCAACAGCAACGCGTCGTGGGATTCAGCTAGCGGAGTCACCGGTCGAGCTCGTTGTGACTGAACAGTGAGTGTTGTTGCTGCGCTGCCGGATCGCTGGGTTCCGGGGCGGAAACACCGCCTGGGCGGATCTGCTCCACTGCCGGTTCGGCGATGTTCGTTTCGGGCAATTGGACGTCTAAGTGTTGCGCAGTGCCGGCCGGATCCACATCCGCCGGTTCCTGGTTCGGCAGCCGATCAACGTCCCTTATATCGTCGAGCGTCGGAAGCTCGTCGCCGCCGAGATCGCCGCCGAGGCCGTCCGGAGCGTCATCGTCGCTGGCGTCATCCGTGGCGCTGGCGTCTTCCGTGGCGCTGGTGTCGTCGGTGTCGCTGGCGTCATCGACATCTACGACGATCTGATCTGTGCCATCGCCGCCGAGTTCGTCCAGGGCGTCATCGTCTCTCGCGGCGTCTTCATCGGCCATCGGCGGCTCTGCCTGCTCATCGGCGAGTTCCGTGAGCCGATCTCCCGCGTCGGTCTCCTCGTCCGGATCTGCTTCGGCCGCCTTCATGAACCAATCAACCGCCTCCGGCCGACGATTCGCCTGCAGCAGCAGATCGGCGTAGGCATAGAACAGCCGAGCGCTGAATGCTTCGTCGGCGTCGGTTCCCAGGGCACCTTCGAGGTGCGCCAGCGCAGCATCGAGCTGGCCGAGGTCGGCCCGCGCGCCGGCAACGACGATGCGCAACTCGGCCGCGGAGCCGGGGTCCAGGTCCGCAGCTTCCGCTGATCGCGAAAGTTCGATTGCCTTCTCCGGATGACCAAGTGCCCGTTCGCAATCGGCGATGACCGGGAGCTGACCCGGACCGCCGCTCATACGGCGCGCTGCACGAAGTTCAGCGATCGCCTCCGCCCATTCGCCGGCGCGATAAGCCACCAGACCGACCGTTTCGCGTACCACCGCTATTCGGCCGCCCTTCGACCGGGCCGCACGTGCATGCCGCCAGGCCAGCGCCGGATCCTCTTCTGCAAGCGTTCCGGCCATCAGCAGGTGTGCGGCCACGAACTCGGCACCTTCTTTGCTCAGGCCACGAAGATCCCTGCGGACTTCAGCATCCAGATCACGTGGATCGGCCCATTCGGGGATTTCCGGCCAACGCTCGCCGATCTCTTCCTCTCGGACCCTGGAACCACGATCGGGCTCGCGCCGCGCGAAAGCCGGCGCGTCCCCATCCCGCCGGGTGGTGGACCGATCGGCGTTCCCGGATCGTGCAGGAGCTTCCTTGTCACGCCATGTCGCCGGCCGCTGCAGGCGATCAGCACGGTCGGGGCGCCCCTCCCGGCTCTGCTGCTCAGCGTGGTCGGAGCGGTCCTGCCACGGCCGCGTGTTTCCCGCAACCGGTTCCGGTCGGGGCACGGACCGTTCGCGGCCACCCTCGGTCGCACGGCGGTCGGCGTGACGACCGGATTCTCCCGACGCGCTTGCAACCTGATCGCGGCCGAACGACTTGCTCAGATCACTACCGAAATCGGTGGTCTTGGCGGCTGGGCGGGAACTTTCACCGGAGCGATGCTCGTACCGGTCATCCCGCTGAGGTTCGCGGTTGAATTCACGACCGCGCTGTGGCCGACCGAAACTCGGCCGGTCGCGACCGGCTCCTCCCACTGCGCCATCGGCTCCGCGTGCTCCTGCACGACGGTTCCCTCCTTCAGCTGCTGCAGTACGAGTCCCGGCTCCGCGATCGTCCGCAACGTTCGCCGACCGGCGGGGCGCGGGCCGGTCCGCGTCCCTCGCAGCGCGCGGTGCACCGGATGCGCCCGATCGCCCGTCTTCTCGACGGTCGCGGCCTGACCACGGGCGCTCGACCGTTGGCCGCTCGGAGCGCTCCGAACCAGAACGCTCATCGGTCCGGGGGTTGCGAGAACCGGAGGGCGAAGTGCGGTCGGGTCGCGGTCGGTCGGATGACCAACGATCACCGATCCCGGTCGCGCCCCGCGCCCACGGCCGATCGCCATCGCGCTGCGGTCGACCATCGGACGAGGCCCTGTCGGTCGACCGATCCCGACGGTGGAACTCCTCGCGGCCGCTAGTCGACGACGAGCCGACGCCCCGCCGGTCGGGCCGAGAAGCTCCGGACGCGGTCCGCGCTGCACTGCCTGATCCATCCTGGTATCCGTAGCCCCTTGGCGCCGGTGCGCCGCCGCCGGTGCGGCTAGTCCCACGCCCTTGGCTGGACGGCCGCCCGCCATCGGCGTCCTGACGCCAGCTTCGGCGCTCGGCCGGGTTGTCGGACGGGTTCCGGTCGGACGGACGGCGGTCGGACGGAAGGCGGTCGGACGGAGGGCGATCCGACGGTCGGGCACTCGCCTGCCGGACCGCCGAACTCGAGCGACTCCCTTCACGCGCACCGTAGGGAACAAAGTTTTCTCGAGGGCGACTCGAACTCGTGCGTGCTGCCGGTGCGGCTCCGCCTGCTGATGCGGCGCCCCGGGACGAACCGCCATACCGCGGTTCGTCGGTCCGCTCCCGGTCGCCCCGCTGCCGGTCCTCCCGGCGCTCCGGACCAGGGTTCACCCGTTGTGTTCTGCCGGCCGCAGAACGCTCTGGCCGGTCGGGAAGCCGTTCAGGCCTGCCGCCCTGCCCATCCTGTCGACGGTCGGACGGATGAACAGCGTTCCCCGGGCCGGCAGACCGGTCCTGCAGTGGACGATCCTCGCGTCCGGTGCCTCCATCGCCGCCTGGACGGAGTCCACCGCCCCCGGACGGCGGCGCGAAGGTATCGCGGCGACCATCGTGCGCGCCATCGCTGCCGCGACGATCGCTGCCGGGACCACCACTGATGCGGTCCGATCGGCCGGACCGCCCGATGACTCCGCCTCGCTCTGGAGCAGACCCATCCGCTCGGCGGTCGACCCGCGGGCGGCTGGACCGCTCCCGGCCATCGCGCTCTGCCGAACCCCCGACTGGGCCTCGAGCGCCGGTACTCCCCACACCGGAACCGGCCTGCCTGAAAGTCTCGGAGTTGCGACCAATGTTCACCGGACGGGCCCTGTCGTCGGGTTCGCGCTTGTTCGGATTGGTCCTGTCGTTGCCGGCATCGGCCATGGTGCAACTCCATCGCTGTGTATTTGGGAACGCAATTCTTTGATGTCCGCACCTACTGTATCCCGGCGTTGGGGGCGTGGTGGGTACACAAAAGTAGGGGATCGCCGCGATTTCTCGTGGTGATCCCCTACTTTTGGCAATGGTGTTCCGGCGGCGACCTACTCTCCCACACCCTGGCGGGTGCAGTACCATCGGCGCTGGGAGGCTTAGCTTC